>JACKQG010000521.1_pt1 | contig 56138 bp, 47 predicted proteins | sample 8237621 | NCBI WGS metagenome assembly JACKQG01 (sample SAMN15677084, study PRJNA649215) | marine metagenome | biome: marine; feature: Black Sea; material: saline water; isolation source: suspended particulate matter (SPM) from the Black Sea western gyre | collected 2013-06-09/2013-06-10 | depth... | reverse complement strand
TGGTGGGCCATCAGCAGAACTTTGAAATCCCGACCTGGCTGCCGGGGCGGGTGGATCCCGAAGCCGAACTGGTTTTGCTCCTGTGCGCCCCTTTGCGCGCTGCCACGCTGGAGCAAGCGGCGGCGGCGATTGCTGGTTATTCCTTGGGCAATGACCTGACCGCGCGCGGCGTTCAAAGCGAGGATAAGAAAAAAAGCTGGCCTTGGCTACGGAGCAAAAACGTCGCTACCTTTGGGTCTATAGGTCCGGGTTGGCTGCCGACGTCGGCGCTACGGGACTTTGAGTTGTTTCACTTGCATGGCGTTGTGAATGGCGAAGTGCGCCAGCAAGCATCCTTAGCGGATATGTTGTGGCCGCCGGCGCAAGCGTTGGTGGAGTTAAGTAAATGGCTGCCACTCTATCCAGGCGACGTCGTGTTTTTAGGCACCCCCGCTGGCGTCGGCGCAGTGGAGCCGGGCGACGTTTTGGAAGTAAAGCTGAGTTCGGCAGATGGAAAGGACCTATTACATTTGAGCAATGCCGTCGTCAGCGCATGACAGCGGTTTGCGACCGAGGCGACTTTAAAAACCTAAAAGCCGACCTACCAGCAAATCCTGCCGCACCGAACCAAATTCGCGTGAGTCATAGGAAACCGACGCGTGGTCGCCGATGGCGAAAAAACAGCCGGCCGGCACGCGTGTAGATAATGAATAATTTCGCTCCACCGCGCTGGTGGGCAAAGCTAACGGTAAGCCATTTACCACCAATTGGCCGTGGGCGAAACGTAATTCGTCGCCAGGCAAACCGACCAAGCGCTTGACGAACATCTTGCCGGGTCGCGTCGGCGAATGGAATACAACCAACTCCCCTCGCTGTGGCAGCTGGCCTGAAGGTAGAACTTGGAAACAGACTAAATCGCCTTCGACTAGCGTAGGTTCCATGCTAGATCCGTGAACCGGCGCAAAGCGTAGTGGTTCCAGCAGTAATGCAGCCAGCAGGCCTAGCCACAGAACGATGCGACGAAAATGGACCGCGCCGGATTGCGAATTCGAAGCGTGAGTTGAGGGCACACTCATCCACCTCACCATCGGTCAATATTTGGGAAATATTGATGTGGCGAGGCAATTGTTTACAATTTTTAGAATTATTCTAAAAACCTTGCGTGCCGGTTTGTGGAATTTCGCGTTGCTAATATGGCGTTGCTCATTCTAAGCTAACTCCAATTAACCCCTAATTGCTTCCTTCATGAAATCCCCCATCTTCTCCACCTTAGTCGTTGGATTAATCCTTGGTTTAGCTGCTTGTGGCGGCGGTTCGAGCAAAAAAAACAACGACGCTGAACGCTCAGAAGAGCTGTCCGATGCTGGAATTGATCTCATTAATTCAATTCTTTCGGATTTGGACAGCGATCCATCCCAAACCAGTGACCGGTTACAGCGAAGCATGGAAAAATTCGAAGAATCCCTCGAATTAGACCCTAACAATGACACCGCCCGATTGTTTCTCGCCGCCACGATGATCCCGGCCTTCGTAGACCAGCCGGAAACAGCCGGATTGCCCGCCTTAGGACCTTGCTCTACTACCCTTTGCTCTTTACTTGATGGCTTCGGCTTTGGCGAAGAGAATCGGTCCTTGTCAGCTCTACTCAGCGGCGAATCGCCCACGACACCTGATGGATTCACTGCAAGTTCGCCCACCCTCGGTGAGGTTCAAGACTGGCTTGCCGATGAATTTTCGTTACAGCTCATGGATGAAGCTGCAGGCCTGCTCGAAGCAATTTCTCCTTCCTACCGCGAAACCATCGATATTGATGGCGTCGCTTATGAGTTCGATTACGGCGACGCGATGATGATGGCAGCCACCCTGCGTATTTATCAAAGTGTGACTCTAGCCTTCCTGGCGATTAACTTTGATATGCGTTTGGACAGCGCCAATACTGGCTTCACCACAACCGTGGACGGCAACTTGTACACAGCGCCCTACCGCTTGTATTCCGATGGGGAATCTTGGACTACAGATGGCTGGGTATTTGATACCAGCCTTGCCTACAACCATGAACTAGGAGTTACCCGGCCCGATTTCATTAACACTACCGCTACTGGTGCCGAACACTTCCTAGATACGGTCAAGGGAACTCGATCCAATACCGATCGTTTGCAAATTTCCAGAGATCGCCTCATTACCGCCATTCAGAATTATGAAAATGGAGCCGATGCACTGCTGAATGAAACGAATAATCAAAGGGCAAATGGCTTCCTTTCCATTGAAAGCGATAATGCTTGCACAGTGGAAGGAATCATCGATTGGATGGATCCAATTCCCGCTGCTCTGATTGGTTCTGTTTCGGTGGACATTCCACCTGTCACGGACCAAGCCTGCGAACTGGAACTACCTGGTTTTACCATCCATCCAGGGGCCTTCTTGTCGTCTACCTATCAAGGACGCCCTTTCTTCCCTGATTACGACCTCGGCTCAACCCCAGGATTTGGCACTGACCACCTTGCTACCCCAGCATCGTTTAGTGATCCGACCTTGGGCGGAGTCTTTACCACGATGACCGGTGAACACATGGTCGAATTGTGGCAATCCCTCAACGTGGGCTTTGAGGAAATGATGAACGGTCTGGCCGATTTGCCGCAAAACGAATCTGCTGTAATTGGCAACTGGCAATACGCGGACACCAGTGAAGATCCGGATCTAAACATCTGGGAATAGCAACCGGCTTGGCGACGGCGAGGCCTCCTTGCCGAAATAAATTCCTCTTATGGGGCGATCAGGGTCAGACCTTCTGGCCCGATCGCCAACTTGCCTTTTCGCGGGCCTGGAATTCGTTCGCCGCTTGCGTTTTGCCACCAGGATCCATCACGCCAAGTCCAGTGATCGCCCATCTCTATCTTGTCAATATGAAGTGTCCGACCCGCGCCGTGCAATCCCTGAACTTGGACATTTCGAGCATTGGGTTTGCCTGGCATAGAAACGCCACTAATGCCAGCCGGCTGGCGTCCCCTTTGAATGGTTTGAAACTGGGCAATTACGCCATTGGGGAATGCAACGCGACAGTCCTGCCATTCAAAATCGGGCGCAATACTACGAGATTGCGAGCCCAGCCGATCGGGCGGCGAATGGAGAAAAAGCCCACTCCCTAGGCCAAGCAGAAGAGGTAAAGTGAAACCTATCCAAGCCAAGGCTCCTACTCGATGAATCCTGTACTCCGGCATTTATTGCGGCGCTCCATTCTTCGCGCTGCCCAGATGCATACGCTACTTTGGAGCATAGCCTTGCTGGCTCAATTGAACTATTTGTTTTCTAGAGGGGCGCCAGTACTGGCTGTTAATCCCATTAAGGCGTTGCTAGTCGGCTTAATCACCGTGCTGCCCTTGACATTGCCATTGGCTGCAACATGGGGAACCTCAGCGGCATTATTTGATTGGAACAAGCATGGCGAAGAGGAGGCGTTTGCTTGCGCCGGCGGATCCCCCATGAGAGTTCGTCTGTGGCTAGTTCTTCCAATCACCTTATTTGCACTGGCCTCAGGTATCCTGCAATGGCACGGCTTAGCAAAAACCAATTACTGGGCACGAGACGCAAGTCACCTTAAACCGATCGAATTGGTTAAGTTAGTTAGCTCGGGACGAATTCCAGTGAATGGCAGGGTCAACCTGCAGGCTTCGGTGGGCGAAACCGGTTCATTGCAAAATTTACGTATGATATTTCGGGATTCGCCTTCAGGTAGCCAGAGCCACACTGCGATTTCAGCCCAGAACGCTCGGTTCCATGCGGGCAAAGGGCAAACCATGGGCATGGAATTGGATCATGGGTGGCTGCACCAAGGGTTTCTGCCAGAAAATTGCCCAGCCATGAGTTTTGAGCATTTTAATCTCAATTTTTCCAACTCTATATTAGGGCTACGAGATGCCAATACCTGGCACGAATCCAATCGCACCTTGCGCCAAATAATTGCCGAGCGGGATCATTTCCCAATCGATAGCAAGAAGTGGTTGACCCTTCGCTGGGAACCCTGGTATCGCCTGGTGATTTGCCTATTACCGCTAATCCTAAGCTTACAAATAATCCTATCTGTACCCGTTGGGATAGCCGCCCGAAGGCTTAGCAATTACATCTTCTTGAGTGCCGTGCTTACGACCACGCTTGGAATGGGCTTAGTTTTGGCAACTCGATCTGCCGCTCGCCACTCGGTGCTTTTACTCAGCGTTGAACTCTTCGCGGCTTTGCTCCTGCCACCCCTCTTGTGCCGCATGATGGCGAACCATGCCGATTCCTAAAATCAACGCCAAAGCCTTTTGGCGAGATACGCAAAGCATTTATTTGCGCATCGGCGTAATGGCGATGTCCATAAGCTTGATTTTGGCACTCAAAGAACACTTTGAAATCGGCGCCAATGATGCGAGCCCATTCCTACAAGAATGGGACAAGGGTTTTAAGGTCCTTATCTTCGGTGCTGGATTTCCGTTAATCTCAATAGGTCTTAACTTCAGCTTTTTGAACTGGCGCATTCACCATTATTGGGAGAGCCTGCTAAGCCAAGGTTGGCGTTTACAAACCGTTATCCTACCCACCGCCCTCTTTAGCACCATACTCGCTATTTTTCTGGCTCTAGGCGTCGGGATGCCGGTAAAAAGTCGCCCATTCGAAATTCCCAATGAGGCAGGTTGGACTCTTGCGTTCCCATTAGAAGATGGCCAATATGAAGTTTTGACCCTAGGGTCAGGCTCACCACCATCCTTTCATGCTACGAGCCTAAACTACGCGGACCTCAATTTTTTATCCCAAAGGCTAAACCCAAATGGCGGACCCATTGTGGATTTTTTGGGCCTCGCCTTGCTATTTTTGATCAGCACAGTCTTTCACTTTCCAAGTCGGGTCTTGCCAGGCCCAGGGGACGCGTTGTTTTTAATATCCTGGCCAATTCTGGCCTGGTTTGGCTGGACCGTTATTCAACGGGCATTCACTCTTTGGGATGTTTGGCCAGTTACTTCAGGATGGGCACCCTGGCTAGTATTCCTCTTGGGAATTTACTTGGCCGGATTATGCTTTTCATCCTTTTGCAGGTCAACTGCTCGGTGATACATCATGCAAGGCGTCAGGCAGCTGGCCGTGGCGAGCGGTCACAGTCGTCCCAATGCCGCCGCGCAGGTTGAATTCGCCGCGAACTTCCATCCAGACAGGATCGGTGGCACCGGCCAAATCGGCGAGGATGCGGTTAGTGACATCCTCGTGGAAATGGCCTTCATCCCGAAAGCTCCACAGGTACAGCTTGTAAGATTTTAGCTCAAAACAACGCGGCCCTGGCGCGTAACGCACCCGAATCGTGGCGAAGTCTGGCTGACCAGTTAGCGGGCAAACGCAGGTAAACTCACTGGTCACGCTCTCGACCAAATACATCGCTCCTGGACGAGGGTTGTCGAAGCATTCGATTTCCTTTTGCGGCGCGGTCGGTTGGCGGGGTTCTAGCGTACTCATGGCTGGGTGGACAAAGGCTGATCGAAGTGGAACTAGACTGATCAAGGCAGCGAATTCTAGCAGGGTTAGGTTTCGCTGGCACCAAGCGCCTGCTTCAGGATGGCGAGTGCCAGCCCCGCTTCTTCGCTGCTCCAAACGATGGGCGGTTTAATCTTGAGCACGTTGTGATCAGGGCCGTCCGAGCTGAAAAGCACGCCAGCGGTTTTGCAGTGATCCAGGACTGCGGTTAAACGGACGGCGTCGGGTTGACGATTCAGGTCGACGAATTCGGCACCGAGATATAGACCGGCGCCACGCACATCGCCGATGACCGGAAATTCTTCGGCCAACAAGCGCAGACCTTTCTGCATTTGTTCACCAATTTGCGCCGCGTTTTGCAGTAAGCCTTGCTCTTCAATCACGTCCAATACCGCCATGCCGATGGCGCACGAAACGGGGTTGCCGCCGAAAGTATTGAAGTACTCCATGCCATTGGCGAAGGCGTCGGCGATAGCTGGTGTGGTGATCACCGCCGCCATCGGGTGGCCATTGCCAATGGGTTTGCCCAGGGTGACGATATCTGGTTTTGCCCCTCCGGCGTGATCATCCAGTTGATGTGCCCACCAATGACTGCCGACGCGGCCAAAACCGACTTGCACCTCGTCGGCAATGATGATGGCACCGGCATCGCGAGCGTGTTGGCAGGCAGCGGTCCAATACCCGGCAGGAGGCACGATTTGGCCGCCGCAGCCGATTAATGGTTCGAACAAAAAAGCTGCGGGCTGAAAATCAATTGCCGCTGCGGCGACGCATGCGGCATATTTTGCAGCAGCCAACGATGGGCTTAACTGCCCGTCGGCGTGGCTGCGAAACAAGCCGCGAAAGGTGTCGGGACAGGCCACTGTGCGCACCCATGACGGTGGCCCGCTGCCACCTGGACCGGCGTGTTTGTAATGGCTGAGATCAATTAGCGCACCGCTATTGCCGTGGTAGCCACCCTCTATAGTGATGACGTTGCGACGACCCGTGGCAGCGCGTGCCATGCGCAGCGCCAACTCATTTGCTTCACTGCCGGAATTGACAAAAAAGCAGACGCTGAGGGGCTCCGGGAACAACTTGGCCAAACGCTCGGCGTATTGGGCTAGCTGCGGGTGCAAATAGCGCGTATTGGTGTTCAATTCGCCGATTTGCTGCTGTGCTGCAGCCACCACCTTAGGGTGACAATGGCCGACGTGACAGACGTTATTGACGCCGTCCAAATAACCGCGACCTTCTTCATCAAACAACCACGAGCCACGCCCTTGCATGATGGTGAGCGGTTCGGTGTAAGAAATAGAAAGTGACTTTCCAGTGTGACGCAGGCGTTTGTCGAGGATTATTTTCGTCGCCAGGGAAGAGGCTGAATTTGTTTCTCGCCGCAAACGCTGGCGGAAAATCTGCAGCGCTTCAGCCGGTGAAAGTTTTTGCAATTCCCGCAGCCCCCACCACGCCGGTTTTTGATTCACCGTGATGTAGTCGTTGTCCTCAGCGTGCTCAGCATCGGCGGAAGAAATCGCTAGGCTCAAAGCCAGTCGCATCAGCATGGCCGGAAATAACGCCTCCAATTCAATCTCCGAAAGGGCAATTAGCCGGTCATAGCCAGCGACCATTTCGGCGACGCGAGCAAGCGAGTCCAGCGCGCCTTTTCTTTCACCACCGATGGCCACGTAAGCCGCGGCAACCGCCAAATCAAAAACTCGCGGCCCTTTGACGACGTCGCCAAAATCAAAAATGCCGACGATTTTTGGCGGTTCACTGGATGATTTCACCAAAAGGTTGAACTCATTGGCATCATTGTGGATCAGTTGGCTGGGAAAGTCATTGAGGCGGCGAGATACATACGCACTAAAGGTCGTTGATGCCGCCAACGTCAGATTGCGCTGCTCCGAGCTCCATGTCTTGGCCCCAAGATTCACTAGCTGCGGTGAACTGCTCAAGTTCCAACGGATATAACGATCCTCCTGCGGGTGGCTCAGCCCAGCCAAAGCCTGGTCGACACGCGCCAGTAGCTCGCCCAATTCCTGCCAAGTCTCTGAGGTGGCTGCCGAATAATGGTCGGCCAGCAGATCCCCAGGCAAGTAGCTGGCCATACGCGCCCAATGCACCCTGCCGTCGTCACCCTGGACCTCGGCGATATCACCCCATTGCTGAGGCGCCATTCCGACACAATTCTCGGCTAGGCGAGTAAGCATGGCTTGTTGCAACTCCAACTCCCCGCGCGACTCGGCTTCGTTGCATATTTTCAACACCGCCCGTTGCCCATTTTCGTCCGTCAGCAGGAAGTTGCAATCGATGTAACTAGCCAGCGGCTGGGCGGTAGCAACCAGGCCAAAAACCTCAACGGCGACGCGTTCGGCAGTGGCAATCGAAACTACCGGCGCCGGGTTGCGCCAGGCGGTCGAGGGTGAAGCGGACATGGCGTTATCCTAGGACCATGGCTGGTTGCAATAAATGGCGGCTTGGGAAGAGCCCGATCCTTACGATTTTGCTGGCGACGGTTGCCTTTGCTGGTGGACTGCAGGCTTCAGAGCCTCTACAGCAGAAAACTCATTCTCAACCCTCGTCAGCGCAGGCGATGTTGGCGAAATTGGGCGATTCAGCGACCGGTTTTGCTGAATTAAAGGCATCATTCGAGCGAGGTAACGCCGGCCACCAAATGCAGTGGATGCCGGCCGCCGAGAAGTTTGAATGCACGGATCCAGCGATAGTTTTTGTTCAAAGTGGCACCGGCAAAGTGCAGTTGCCGGCGGGTACTTCCGAATTTTCGGTCGGCGACATTTTGTGTTTGAAGGTCGGACAGACATGCAGTTTTGATCCTCCTGCCGATTTGCTGATCTTCCGATTACCCAAGCCCATTGCCGCTGGACTGCCATCGCTTATCCGCCCCGATTGGGATGAGAATATTACTGATACGCCTGGAGGATGTGCGACCGAAGGCGATGCCTACCGCCGAATTTGTTTGACTTGGCTGGGAAAAAACGGACCCTATCTTTGCCATCAAATCAATGCCCATCGGGTACGTATTCACGATTCATTTACTCATTACCATCCCATAAAAGGGGGCTTCGACGAATTTTATTTGGTGCAAGAGGCGCCGCCAGGAGCGCGTTTGTTGGTCAGTGAAAAACTAGAAATCATGTTGGACCCAAAAGGCTTGACCGTGGAAAAGGCCGCCGACTTGATGCGTGAAATCCCACTGCATAAAAACGATTTGATTTACTTGCCACGCGGCGTGGTGCACCGGGGATTGGGCGGCGCTGTGGTTCAGGTCATCACCATTCCGGGTTTTGTACCGGGCGCCGAAATCCCAGTGGACGAGGAAATCCAATCCATCAATCGCAAATTAAAGCTGAAGGATGCAAAAGCGCTGCCGTACCACCGCGGCACGGATTACGTCGAAATGCGCAGCAGAGAGAAGGGCGAGACCGACGTATTCATTGGCGGTAAGCCCTTTACCACCCTGCACATGGATCGGCGTTTGCCTGATTTGTGGCCGTTACGCAACGCCGCCGGTCAGGAGGTCACCCGCACTTGGCCACGCACGCTGGTTGTCGGTGAGAAGCAGGATCATCCCCACCATCAAAGTGTGTGGTTTGCTCACGGTGAAATGAATGGGATCGATTTTTGGCATGATTCCAAAGCAATCGTGGTGCAGAAGTCGGTGCGCCGACATTCCGACAAAATCAGTGGTTGGGTCGAGAGCGACAATGAATGGCGCTTTGGCGAATCAAAAATCGTGGCAACAGATCGGCGTCGAATCCGGGCTTTCGTAGAGGGCGACGTGCGCGGTTTAGATTTCGACATCACCCTGACCGCCGGGCCAGATGGACTGTTATTTGGCGATACCAAAGAAGGCATGTTCGCTTTGCGAGTAGCCAAGGATTTAGTGGTCGACAACGGCGCCGAATTAGTCAACGACCGAGGCAATTCCGGAGGTCAAGTTTGGGGCAAGCCGGCGCGCTGGATTCTGGCTAAAGGCAAAGCAGGTGGTAAGCCTGCGGCGGTCGTCATGGCCGGCCAGCGCGATAACCCGCGCCACCCCACCCATTGGCACGCGCGAAAGTATGGCTTGCTGGCTGCCAATCCGTTTGGATTGCATGACTTCACGGGTGCCAACAAGGGCAGTGGAGACTTACTAATTGGCGCCGGCGCAAGCGTGCGCTTTCGATATCGGGTGCTGGTATTCGCACGCCACCCGCCGAAAGAGGAAATTGAAAGATTGCTCAACGACTACGCGTCCAAACTCTAATTGACCTCATTCGGCCCGAATCATCGAACGAACCAAAGCCTAGTTGGCCCTTGCCGAAGCCTGATCCATCGGCCTTCAAAATGGTGTTGCCGTCAAAAAAGACTTCGATGTCGCCGCCAGGCTTGAGGCGTTGCAAACGCACTGTATGCCAGCCGCCTTCCCAATTGATGCCTTGCGCAGGAATCGGCGCTAACGACGTCCGCGGCGCTTCATCGACTAAAAATATGTTATGTGCGTTTTTATCAGGCTTACTCGCCAGATGCACATAACCAAATTTCGACGCCGACTCCATCGCAAAAAAGAAACATAAATCGCGGTGGCCATATTCGCGGCCGGTTTGCAAAACGTCAGCTTCTAAGATGAACGCATCGGCCTCTAAATCACGGATTAAGGCGAAGGTGGTCGGCGAACGATGCGGTGGTTGGTACTTGGAACCAGTGCTAAAGCCAATGGAACCGCCATTCTCCTGGGACCAATTCCAAGTGCTTTGATCCGAGTAGCGAAATTGCTTCATAACTGAGTCGGATTGAAATTCCTGCCAGTAACTTAGCTGCCAATCCGCGGCCGGCAATGCGGAATTCGGGGCCACCGCATTTTTGGGCCGCGGATTTTCAGGGCCGAAAACCAACAAGTCGGCATAGGATTCTTCGACGAAAAAGGATTCATCTACGCTCCCATTTGGCTGCAGCAATGGCTCAATGTTCAAACTAAGGTGCTTGGCCATAAACTTGTATGCAGCCTGACGCTTCGATGGACCATAATCATGCACTTCCTCGGGCAGGTGAGTATTTTCGACTAAGCCATCCGCCCCGTACAAGCGATAAACATTTTTCACATACGGGAACTCGACCTTGGGAGTATTCAAAGTCCAATCGTGACCATTGGAAACCATCAACATGGGCCGCGGAGCGGCCAATGCAGCAATTTCGACATTGCTGGTTTTGTGGTTTTCACTCCAATGGATGGGCATCGAACTTTCACATACGCAACCACCGAAAAAGTGCGCCGAAATCTGGCAAACCGGAACAGAAACCGCAATGCGATCATCAATTGCAGTCAGCAAAAACGTCTGCGTGCCGCCGCCCGAACAACCCGTCATGCCGATTCGATCGGCGTCCACCCCGGGCAAGGTCAGTAAATAGTCCAAGACACGCATGCTATTCCAGGTCTGCAACCGCAACACCTCAGGAGTTTGATGATGGCTCCAGCCAGCCTCCTTCCAATCGCCATAGCCGACCATATCGTAATGAAAAACCGCTGCCCCCATGCGCGCGAAAGTTGCACACCGCGCCTGGCGTTCAGCCTTGAAACGCCCATCATGGCCGTGCGGCGAAAGGATTCCGGCGATGGGTCCCACTGGATTCGTCGGTCGATAAAGAGTTCCGGTCACGTAAAACCCCGGACTGCTTTGAATCGCGACGTTCTCGACTCCGTAGCCGTCATAACTGCGTTTATTGAAATACACCGGCTGCAGCGGAGTGCGCGGCGGCAGGATTGTCAGTCCAGCTCCAGCCAAAATCCCCTTGCGAATCCGTTGCCGTCGGTCTTGCCATTGTTCTAAGTTCTGATAACTAGATGCAAATTCCTTCAATTCCGCAACTGCCTCAGCTTGACTTTGAGCATCTCCAATTCGCAATTCAGAAATTGCAGGTTCTTGCATATATATGGATGTGGAACCCATTCCGGGCATCACCTGCGAGCCGAATGCGATCAAAAGGGTGGCGATCATGCCACGATTGTAGTGCAAAAACCCTTGCTCCAAAGCTTGTTGTTGAAGGCTAACTTAATCAGTTAGATGGAAATGGTGTATTGATCGGAGTTTATCAATGTACCAAAAAATCTCAGCTTCGCCTCCGCCGAGGTTAGTCGCGCAACAGCAAGTACCGAACATTAAGGTCCTTGCCACGAGAATTTCATTTTGTCACAAACCTGCATGTACACTCACAAGCCTAGTATTGCTCTTGTCAATCCCCCATTCGCGCCTGTCGCCATGCCCAATTTGGGCATCGCTGTACTTTCGGCAAGTTTGAAGGCAAATGGATATGACTGCCAAACGTTTTACCCCGACTTAGACCTCATTAAACGATTGCCGGGCAGAAAGCTTTCCAGTCGACTGGGCCTTTATCACAAAATGTCCTTAATGCCATTCCACCCCTGGAACGAATGGATATTCTCCGCCGCGGCTTTCCCGGATTGGCAAGGTCCTGACCCAAGTAGCGGTTTAAAAGCACTTGACCGACGCCATCGTGGGCGACTTCATCGCCGCGCCTTGAAGTGGATCAAGCGCTATCCACCACCAAGCGTGGTCATGAAACAATTGCGAAATTCGGCGCCTGAAATCGTCGACTTTATATGCCAGAAACTTGAGCCGTTTGACGTCATCGGCTTTAGTAATACCTTTCATCAAACAGTTGCAACATTGGCAGTGGCGCGACGTCTGAAACAACGTTGGCCTGAAAAAGTGATATTAATGGGTGGAGCAAATTGTGAAGGCAATGCCGGTCAATTTTTACTGGACGAGTTCCCTTATTTGGATGCCGTATTTGTCGGTGATGCCGAAAACTCCTTACCCAGCTATTTGCAAGCATTGCATGGTGAACGTGAAATGAATGGTATTTCAGGGGTTTACTATCGCGATCACAACGGTAAAGCCACCATTAGCGCACCTATGGATTCCATGGACAGTTTCCTGAACAGCCTTGCGCCCGACTTTGATGACTATATTCGCGCTCGTGAAGAGCACAAACTTGATGAACAGTTTCCGCTGGTTTTGCCAATGGAGTCGTCGCGGGGTTGTTGGTGGGGCGCAAAAAGCCACTGCACTTTTTGTGGTTTGAATTCGTCTGGAATGAAATTCCGGCAAAAGGATTTTGCGCAGTTTGAATCAGAATTCAGCACCGTCGTGGATCAGTATCACCCCAGGTTCATCTTTATGACCGACAACATCATGGCGCTGGATTATTTTGAGCACTTGAGCAAGGGTGAAAATTCGCGGACTAAAGGCGTCGATATATTTTTTGAGACCAAGGCGAATTTAAATCGCAGGCAGGTCGCTGCATTTGCGCAAGCTGGAGTCACTCATATTCAGCCCGGAATTGAAAGCTTCAGCTCGCCCATGCTTAAGCTAATGCGCAAGGGACTGACGGGTATCCAGGTAGTGGCTTTGCTGAAGTATTGCCGCGACTATGGAATCCTATGTAATTACTACATCCTTGGAGGATTCCCTGGAGAAGACCCGGCAGAATTTTCCTGGATGCATAACATCGCTCCTCAGCTCGAGCACCTCAAACCGCCAGAAGGCGTCTTCGCCATTAGTTTTGTTCGTTCTAGCCCCTATCATCAAGACCCGGAGTCCTTCGGCATTAAACTGAAACGAAGCTGGTTTTACGATTTCCTCTTCCCCTTCAGCGAGGAGGCAAAAAATGAATTGGCTTATTATTATGATGCGGATGCTCCGGCCGAACCCAAGTACATCGCCCCGTTGCGTGATCGCCTGTTCCGCTGGCGACGCAAATGGGATGCTAACCGATGCGTATTCACTTGGCGTATGGATGGTAGCGATGTAGTCATTCAAGATCGACGCCCGAATCTTCCTGCTCACGACTATCGCCTGAAGAGTTTTGCGGCTGCCGTGTTCTTAGCACTGGACGCGCCCATCGGCATTCGGAATTTGCTACCTCTAGCTGAGCAAATCGCCGAATATGGTATTCCCGATGGACAACCGGATGGCAAAACCGGATTAAAGCCGTGGGTGGACCACCATGCGCCTATCGGCGAAAGATTTTCTCCTCTACCCGAAACTGAGTTGACTTTGGACGCAGATGTATCCAAAGCAGGGGTACTTCAATTTCTTGAGGAATTAGAGGGACTGTCCTTGATCTTCCGCGAGGGTGCTAAATGGATCTCTTTGCCGGCGGTAGAAAACTACGCCCCTTACGAGATCGAATGGATCAAAAAGGGCTATTACTTCGGCTAGGCGCAGGCCCCACCGAATAGGGAAAACTCAATCCCCGCGCTTGCCCCAGGCTTCCTGAATCTCACTTATTTCCGGCCATTGCTCGGCACAAACGGAAAGGTACAAGCTGACGTCTGGGCTGGAAAATTTGCCGTCCAAATGTTGCACTGCGCTTTCAATTTTGTCACCGGCTGGTTTGGCAGCCTCAAAATCGACAATCATGCCGTCCTCATGCGCGATGCCGGTTTGATCGAGAAATTCGCTGACTAGGTCCAAGCGTTCCTTAAGCAAATATCCGCCGAAAAGCTCATAACAAAGCTCAATATTCGATTCGGCCAACAAAATCCGACGTGCTTGCCGCGCCCGTGCCTGCATTGGTAGTTTTTTGACTGCATGCGGGCGGAATTTCAATGCGGTTGCCACCTGACTATCGAGCGGGCCAATCCCTTGTTCGGCGAGCGCGGAGTAAATGGTCAGGAAGCGGTCGTCTTCCATTTGCTTAAGGTGATCGATGACGGGCATGGTTGGCGGCAATTTAGCCGCCCGATTCTACCCTTCTCCGACCTCATTGCATCCCCCGGGTGATGCAGCGCGCCGAGGTAGGAAATGGGCATTTGGGATGGAGTTGCCCTTACTTCTGATAAATTGGACTGGCCATGTCGCTAACTTTCCTGCTGCTGCTTTGTGCCCAAATTCCCCCGCTGGAATTCACCGAGCATCCGTCCGATTGGCAGCTTTATCCACGCGACGCGCAGAATCTAGCCGAGGTGGACATCGCTGGAACAGTTACCGAAGCGGGATGGCAGCAAATCTTGGTAGTGGGCGAAAGAGATGACGTCGTCTATTCAGTACAGGTCCAAGATTTAACCTACTCTGCTGGCAGCGCGGACTTTAATTTTGAGTTCACGATTAGAGCCGAACTGCACGCTTATTCGTTCAAGGTTGTGCTCATTCAAGGCCCGCAATATTCGCTGGTGGCCTCAGCCAGCAACGTAGTCGCCGGAGATGCCTACTTGATGGAAGGTCAATCCAATGCCGTGGCCTGGGATGCTTATGGCGAGGGCTTGGCGAACCATCAACAAAGTCCGTGGGTGCGTTCCTTCGGTTCTGCAAGTGCTAGAACTTGGGATTCCTCGCACGATCTGAAGTGGTATCAAGCCGACGGCGAAACTGCATTGACCAGTGGCAGCATTGGCGCCTGGGGACTGCGGATGGGACGTCTTTTGGTGGATCGAACCGGGATTCCGGTAGTGATCATCAACGGTGCCGTCGGCGCAACGGCGATTAAGTGGCACCTACGCGATGACGACGACCCAGCCAACATTCACACCATGTACGGCAGGTTATTAACTCGTGCACGTAATGCTGGGGTGGCAGATTCGGTACGCGCAATTATTTGGCATCAAGGTGAATCTGATAGTTGGTATGCCATTAACTATGCATGGAAATTTCAACAACTATACCGCGATTGGCTGAAGGATTACCCGAGTGTGGAGCAGGTTTATATGTTCCAAGTGCGGTCGGGTTGCGCCAAGGTCAGCATCGGCTTGCGCGAGGTGCAGCGACGGCTGCAGGATTATTTGCCTTTGCTGCAGGTCATGTCAACCACTGCAGCGCCTAGCCATGACGGCTGTCATTTTCATTATGCCGGCTATCACGAATTTGGCAACCGCATCGTACGATTGATTGGGCGGGACCTTTATGGGTCGACGGATACGCAAAGCATTGACGCGCCCAATATTAAATCCGTTCGCTACGCCAATGCAGCTCAAGATGCATTACTGTTGACCTTCCGTGATCCGGATGATGAGCTGATCATCGACGTCGGCGCTATTGATGATTTTGAATTGGAGGACGGAGTCATTGCCCTTACTGGAACTGTAATTGGCAATCGAATCTTGCTGACGCTGAGCGGCCCCACTCAGTCTGAAACGCTGGCGTATGTGGGGCATCAGCTTGATGGGCCGTGGATCACAAACGACCGTGGTGTTGGGGCATTGACCTTTAAAGTGCCTATTCAGCCATAGAACAATGGAACCCTGCAACCCAAGGAGATGAATTTGACAAACAAATCAGCATGGCTTTGGTTTTTAATGGTGTATTGCTATATCGCAATGAACGGATGCGGCCAAGAGGAGCCCAAGGAGGTTCAAGTGGACCAAGAAATTCAAGCAGCCGAACTAGTTCAAGAATGGCCTAAAGGCTATTGCCAAATCCATGAGACTCGACTCGGGATGGCGACTCACAAGTCCTACGCTGGTGCGCCGACTGTTGATCATAATAATTTTAACACTGACATGTCCGAGGACAAAATCTACGTCAGTAATGGTGCAGACTGGTCTCCAAAGCTTGGTGAAAAATGGTATTGGGGATGCTCTTCTTGCCGAGAGAAAAAGCTGAGGATCAGTCGTCAAGTTACCACGGATGATCCCCTTCCCAGCTCCCATGCTCCTTTCCATGAATTCTCTTTTTTCCCCTGCCGAGTTCATAATCGTTCTCTAACATCGGTTCCTGAATGGAAGATTTCTCCGGGCATAAATCATCCAATTCACATGGCCGCCAAATGGGATTTCCCCAATGCAGGAAGTGCTGGGATTAGTGAACTTGAATTGAGTGTGGACGGCGCCATTGCAAAGTGGTTTCCGTCGTGCCCAGAATGTGAAAGCGCGTGCAACAGATGGAATAAGGCTGCCAGTGGTCCCGATTGATGAACTTCATCCCCCTGCTATTTGGAAGGACTTGTTTCCAATTCCTCTTGGCGGGATTGCTTGGCAGTGCACCCTGCTGTTCTCTGATTCACTCCGCATCTCATCCGTTGGAAGGCCACCAAAAAATGCCAATTGGATTAACGGAAGCAGAGGCAATAGAAGCTGCTAATTGGGCACTTGGAGCTGAAATCGACCTCGTGTTCAAACGGTTTGGCGAGCCGACTTATTCAAATTTCCTTTTTACTCGGCAAGGTGAAACACATTGGTACTACTTCTTTGGAACTAGACTTGGTTTTAGGGTTATGGATGGAAAGGTGATAGGATTTAGCTGGGCATCTCGCATCTATAAGGGGGAACATTAATCTGCTGCCGATCTCTGCCCAACGCTATTCAGGTCATTGGCAGTGCTCAGTTTGCTCCATGCGCATGTGTCAAAAAATTGAGGGCCCGGGCGCATTGGTAGAAGGTTATGCTGAGCCTGTAGAATGGCAGGAAGGTAAAAAATCATGGACAGACGAAACTTTTGTGGATCGGCGATTGCGGCGAGCGTCGCTGCAGCAGGGGTAGCCAAAAATGGACTGAGCGCAGCGCTGCCAACCGGCTACAACTTCGGCATGAGCAAGCTCTTCACCCCTCTCGAGCTGCGCGGAGTAACCCTGCGCAATCGGATCGCGATGTCGCCGATGTGCCAGTATTCCAGCGAGGACGGCTACGCTACCGACTGGCATCTTGCCCATTACGGCGCGCGCGCGGTAGGCGGAGCGGGCTTGTTGATCGCCGAGGCCACCGGCGTGGAACCAGAGGGGCGCATCACCCCGAACTGCCTCGGCATCTGGAAGGACGAACACATCACTGGCCTGCGCCGGATGACAGACTTCGTGCGTGCGCACGGTGCGGCACCTGGCATCCAACTGGCCCACGCCGGAGTCAAAGCATCACGACGTCGCCCGCTCGATCCGAAGTCCAACTCATTTGTGCCGCTCGATGAAGGCGGCTGGCAACCCGTCGGCCCGACCTCGAAGCGCTACGGTCGCGACGGCTTGGACCCGCACGCGTTGACGGTGGATCAGATTGGCTCGATCACCGACTCATTTGCCGCAGCGGCAAAGCGATCCATTGCCGCTGGTTTTAGCGTCGTCGAGCTGCACTTCGCGCACGGCTACCTCGGGCACAGTTTCCTGTCGCCGCTGATGAACCAACGCAGCGACGAATACGGTGGCTCCTTCGACAACCGAGTGAGATTTTTGCTCGAAACCGTTCGCGCGGTTCGATTGGTCTTGCCCGAAGAAGCTCCGCTGCTGGTGCGCTTATCGGGTACCGATTGGGTTGAGGGCGGCTGGACCCTCGACGATTCTGTGGCGGTTTGCAAGTTGCTGAAGGCCGAAGGCGTGGACCTCATCGACTGTTCCAGTGGCGGCGCAACACGCAACGCCCGCATTCCCGTCGGCCCGGGCTATCAGGTTCAACTCGCTGAGCGCATTCGCCGCGACGCCGACATCGCGACGGGCGCCGTGGGGCTGATCACCAAACCCGCTCAGGCAGAGGCTATTCTTGCCGAGGACCGCGCCGACCTGATCCTAATGGGGCGCCAGCTGCTGCGCGAACCGTATTGGCCGCAGCGGGCTTGGGTGGACCTAAATTCCGAGAGCCCGCCGCCCATCGCTCGCGAGTACGCCTGGGCACTTGCTGAAACGCGCCGATAACCATTCGCTCGTCAGATAATGATTCCGCTGTTCTTTCATTTCGAGTTTCGGGTTACAAAACTGTTCGGTGGATGGAGCCTTAGCTGAGACACAAGTGGGACATGAATTGAGACATGGCTGTGTTAATATTCGATGAAGTCGGTTAGACAGCGACACAAAAAAAACCCCAGGACAGCAATAACGCCATCCTGAGGTTCATTTGGTAGCGGAGAAGGGATTTGAACCCCCGACACGCGGATTATGATTCCGCTGCTCTAACCAACTGAGCTACTCCGCCGTCCGCTGGGCTCTAGGCTCAGCAGGGCGGAGATTCTAGCGGCTCCAGCGCGATTGCTCCAGCATTTAGTCCATGCTTACGACCCCATTCCTGAAAATTTTGACCCTGGCAGCCGCGTGCTGCGGGGCCGCTGCGGTTGGCGCCCAACCAGCTTTTCCACCGGATGACACTGCGACCGCTGAGCAGGAGCCAACGACCGCCGAGCGGGAGAAGGCGGATGCTGGGCAAGAAGGCCAAGCCAAGCCGTCGCAACGGGACGTTGAGGCGGTTGCGAAATGGCGCGATTTGCAAGCTAGTTTCCAGGGTCCGCAGCAAAAGACGCGCGAGGCTTTCGAGAAATATTTGAACGACCTTTTCCTGAGCATCGAGGAGTTTGCCGTTGATTACAGCCGTCCCGCGGCGTCGTTTGAAGCCATGCATGAGCTGGCGTTGATGGAAATACATGCTCGCCAAAAGCCCGAGGCTGGTTTGGCGCGAATGAAATGGATCCACACCGAAGTGAAGGCCTACCAAGGCCCTGCCCCCGAGGGTTTGCGCTTGGATTTGAAGCGCTATACCTTCGTTTACGCCATCGCCCTCGCCGACGCCGAGCAGTTCGCCCAAGCTGAGGCTTTACTCCACCCAGTGGCCGCTGGCAAAGATGCCGACGCCGCCCAAGCCACGCAAATTCTAGCTCGGATTAAGGTACAAAAAACACTGCTGGTTGGGCTGCCGATGCCGAAATTCAGCGGCAAGCAGTTACGGGATGGCGAGACGCTGAAGATTGACGACCTCAAAGGCAAAGTTGTGCTGGTGCAGTTTTGGGCGACGTGGTCGCGCCCGTGCGATCAGGAAATGCCCGAGGTCGCCAAGATCTATCAAGAACTGAATGAGCAGGGTTTTCAAATCGTCGGTGTTTCGTTGGACGATGACCGGCGCGATGGCCACCGCCGATTGGTGAGCTATTTGAAGGAAAAAAACATGCCATGGCCGCAGCTGTACGACGGCAAGGGTTGGAAATCGGCGTTGGCCGACCAATTTTTCATTCGCTCTATTCCGACCAGTTTTTTGCTTGATAAAAACGGCGTTATTCGGGCCAGCAACTTGCGGGCACGAGACTTGAAAGCGGCTGTGTTGCCCCTCCTTTAAGGCAGGACCGAAGCCACCGCCCTAAAGCACCGCTCGAATGCGTGAGACACTTCGCTGTTTGCCCAACAAGGTCAAAATATCCAGCAGCTCGGGTCCTCCTAAAGTGCCGCTTAACGCCGCCCGCAAGGGTTTCATTACCTTGCCCATGCCGACGTCAAGTTGAGCCGCTTGCTCATTGACCCAGGCCGACCAATCAGCCGGCGGGAAGACGTCGGCGGATTCAAAGGCGGTGGCAAGGTGGCTGAGCACCGCTATAGCCTGTTCGTTAGCAACGGCTTTGGCGGCCTTTTTATCAAGTTCGACGCCTTCGCTAAACAAAAACGCAGCTTTTTCAGGCAGCTCATTGAGCAGGCCGAGGCGTTCTTGCATGGCCGCCACTAACCGCTCCAACCAAGCGCGGCTTCCGATCACGTTCAGGTCGGTTACGGAGTCATCGCCTACCAACGGCTCACTTACCAAACCAGCGCTGCGCAGCGAAGGCAGCACCGCGTCGGTCAAATGGGCAACGCTCATATGCCGAATATATTCACCGCAAATCCAATGCAACTTATCGATGTCAAACAGCGCGCCGCCTTTACTAATGCGCTTCAAATCGAAGTGCTGCACCAATTCCTCGCGCGAGAAAACCGTGGTTTTATCGTCTATCGAAAAACCGAGCAATGCCAGAAAATTAAATAACGCATCCGCCGGATAGCCTTTGTCGATGTAATCCCCCAACGCGGTATCGCCGGTGCGCTTGGAGAGCTTTTTGCCGTCCTCGCCGAGGATTAACGGAACGTGGGCAAAATCTGGGACCGCCACACCCAAAGCTTCAGCTAGCAGCACCTGCTTGGGCGTATTGACCAAATGCTCTTCGCCGCGGATGACGTGACTGATTTGCATATCGGCGTCGTCAATCGCGCAGCAAAAATTGTACGTCGGCATGCCGCCGGTGCGCACCGCCACCCAATCTTCGACCTCATCGGAACGGAAATTTACGTCGCCGCGAATGTGGTCTTTGATCACTACGTCTTGCCCCATCGGCACGCGGAAACGCAGCACAAATTCTTCGCCTGCCGCCGCCCGCGCTTCGGCTTCAGCAACCGGCAAATCACGATAGGGTCCTTCCCATCGTCCAGAGCGCTTGTTGGCGCGATGCTCGGCTACCAACTCGCCGATTTCCTCGGCGCTGGCGAAGCAGCGATATAGCCACCCTTCACTCAAGCCGCGATCAATCGCCGCCTGGTAATTCGCCATGCGTTGAGTTTGAAAATACGGGCCAAACTCGCCGTTAGCTTCTGGACCTTCGTCCCAGTCCAGACCTAACCAGCGCAAGGATTCCAAAATCGAATGCAGCGATTCTTCGCTGTTTCGCTCCGTGTCGGTGTCTTCGACGCGCAAAATAAACGCACCGCCCAAACTGCGGGCTAGCGCCCAGTTAAACAAAGCCGTGCGAGCACCACCTATGTGCAAGCGACCGGTGGGCGAAGGCGCAAAGCGCACGCGTACAGGGCGAGTATCCGTCATCTTTTGCCAGGCTGAAGCGACCCACAACGGGTCAGGAATCAGGCATTTTAGCGTTCAGCTAGCAACAGTGACGCGCTCGATTTCGAGGATTAAATCCGAGATCGCAAATGGCCGCGCGATCACGCCGTCGGCATGGGCCGACTTAAATTGCTCAGGTTCGGCTGCCACGTTCTCCAGCATCATGATCACCGGCATTTGGTGGCCCTTATGACGCCATTCGCGCAGTCGAGGGGCGGCCGGCCCGTCGCTGAGCACGTCCTTGATTAGGACGACGTCGTAACTTCCAATGCCCAAGCACAAATCCGCGGCGCAACCGTCCTCGGCAAGCTCAACCTCATAACCTTGGGCCTTCAAACGGAAAGTCAAAGCGCGCTGAAACTCGGGTTGGTCTTCGACCACCAAAATTTTGGATTTGGCCATTATCTTTCCGTAAAGACGGGGTTGAGGTCTTCGTCGAAAGCGGCGTCATAGCCCCAAGTAATGCGCTGGCTGGCTCCTGGGGCGAGCTTGATTCTCCAGCGGTAAATTCCGTTTTCGCGCAGCTTCATCGACTGCGCATCGCGTAATGGCGCAGGCTGCATTTGCACCGGCGAAATTTCGATGCGGTCGTCACGGGTCAGCGGCAGTACTTCTTCCACTAAAATTTCAACCGGACCCGAATTGGGGCTGAGGCGTAAATCGGCGCGGAATACCCGCGTGCGGTGCGCGGTGGACGACAAGATTCCGGGGTCGTCGCGCTTATCGCTAAGGGTTTCAAACTTGACCGTCAGATTGGGATCAATGCCGAGGTGAATCGTGGTGCGGTCGCCACGGTGCAGAACTGGCATGTGAGTTTCACCCAAAAAGTCTGGCCCCAAATAAACCTTAGCCGAACCCGACACCAGCGGCTTATCGCCCGAATACAGCACTTCAGCCCGCAAATAAGCCTGATCACTGACTGACGGTACGACGTAGCGTTCCGGCGACACTTGCATGGGCAAACTAGTCAGCAAAAACTGACTCGGTTCGCCGCCACTAAGCACAGTGCGTGCGCCGACAATTTGGAAACTCGCTGCCAAGCCCATGCTTTGGTAATTGGCGTTGCTCAACGACAGCGTGCCAGCACCGCCGGAGGCATCCAATACAGCCAAATCCCCTCCGTCGTAACCCAACGCGGCCAAGCCGTTCAAATCTGGCGCACCGGGGTAAGGCAAAACATAAAAACGCGATGGCAACTGCGGCGGATCCAAACCGATGGATGGCATCGAGGTGCTGAGTTGAATTTCGACGTTGTTCCAATCTTCGCCGGTGTTCTGCCGCACGCGAGCAACTTGGCTGATACTTACGCCAGTCAAGTCCGACGAAACATGCACGTCGTAACTGGGCTCCCAATTAGCACTGGAAACTAAATACAACAAACGCAATTGGGCGGTGCCCGGACGCTCAAACCGCAGCGGCACGTGCAAGGTTTGAAATGGCCGCGCTTGGCCTATCGCAGCGGCAATTTTGCGATTCAATTCGTCGATAGTTTCGCTCAACTTGGCATCTTCCCCTTGGAAGTGCGCCCGTTGTTGGTCCAGCGTTTCGGTCTGACTACGGATCAAACTCAGGATCGGCAAGAGTTCTACTTCGGTGAGCGGTTCGGCCCGGTTAGCAACCGACCCAACCATGGCATCCAAGACGGCTTGTTGTCCTTCCACTCCAGCCAACTTGGTCTGCACTTCACGGTGCAAAGACTGAATGCCATCCAGTCGTTCTCTCAACTCAACCACCAATGGCGATTCGCTGCCGGTGCTATTGCGAATCGAGGTCTCCATGCCCTGAACTTCGGCAGGACCGGACTCCACTCGCAGCTGAAAAGAAGCTTTGCTCGCTAGTACTGGCAGCGGGCCGACGTCGAAAGAAAGGTCTCCGGCGCGGTCGAATTGAACCTCTAGAACCCGCTCAACTAAGGCTTGCTCAGGGTAAACCGTCACCCGATCTAGCCTGGTGGGAATGACCTGAACAACGGGTTCCTGGGCAGGCGATGCAGCGCCAAGGAGGACGAGGGAAGCGAGCAACACAAGCGCATTCTAATGGAAACGCCCCCACCACTACCCTGAAAAGCAATTCACAGTTTGACTCAGAAGGTGAAAGGTGCGAATGTTGGTGCATGCTCCCTCTGATCCCCTTACTCCTTTGCTCGGCACAATCTGCGCCGGACCCCCAAGCCCGCGATTTTATGGAAGTTACGCCTGAAGGGGCGTTTTTGCGCAGCGAGCACAACCTAAATGGAATCCAAGCCTTGGGTTCGCGTCAAAACCTGGTGACCTCGCCGCGCTGGCAGAACTTGGACGGCGGCTTGGCTTGGATAGGCTATGACACCGATATCGGCGATAACGGCGGCCAAATGATCGCCAGTCGCGGGTTGAATAACGAAGGCGTGGTGGTTTACACCAGCCACTCTCCGACCGAGTTGTTCTTCCACGATACGCTGAATTCCGAGAATCCTTATGTGGCCATGGCCGACCGCGCTCCGGTAGGCGTCGCCATGGAAATTTTTGATATCGATCCAGGTTCGACTTATGAATTCGAGGCCACAGTTTCGGTTTTTGACACCACTGGCAATGGCACGCCGGATTGGACTTACACCTACCCCACTACGCAAAATTATTACGGTGGTGGTGTTGCAGTGTCCGACGACGCCAAAATCATCGTTACTTGGAAGGCCGATCCGAACAGCGGCAAGCTGTTGATCGAAACCTTTGACCGTGCCGGCAATTCCATTTCTAGCGGCACTTTGAACGACGGCACCAACTTCCACGCGCGCCAAGCTCGTTTAAGTGATGACGGTAGTCGAGCTTATTTTTTCATCGGTACGACGGCGTACATTTACGACGTATTCGGCGCGGCGATGATCCACTCCCATTCCATCGGCGCATCGTTTGATTCGCATGCTTTTTCCGGCGATGGCACTTCATTCGCCTACGGCAGTTTCGGCTACTTGCGCGTGTATCAAGAGCAAGCTGGCAGTTGGGTAAACGTGCATAGCGAAAACTTCAGCGGCGGCACTTACGTCGCACGCCTCGATTTAGACGCCGACGGCAGCCGTTTGGGCTATTTGGTGCAAAAGTCCTCACCGGCTTACGCCGTGGTGGAGGTCGGCCTGATTGATGTGCCGAGCCATACTTTGTTGTGGACCGATACGCTGACCGCACCTGGCACCACATTCCAATTGGTAGCCTCCGGAGTTGAAGTCGAAGAAAACGGTGAATACCTAGCCGGTTCGACTTGGGGTGATTCCTTAAACGCCACTCCAGAGGCTTTTGCCTATGACGAAGCTGGCAATCAAACCGCGGCGATCGACCTGCCGGGATCTGCGTTTTCGGTAGCGATTTCACCTGACGGCGAAGTCGGCGTGGCTGGCAGCAAAGGCGTGCATGCCAACACATTCGGCAACGGCGGCGCGATTACTTGTTTCGACACCTTTGAGCAGGACTTCCACGTCGACGGTGTGGTGCAAAGCGGCATGCCGGTCAATTTGATGTACAGCAACTCACCGCTCACCGCCACGATGGGCTTTTCGACCAATTTGGCGCCATCGCCGACCGCCCTGGGCGTGTTCGACATCGACCTTTCCGCGCTTTTGGCCTCGCCAACCTTTACTGTGCCTCCAGGAAGCGGCGTGGTGCCGCTGAATGTTCCTCCCAACCCAGGCCTGATTGGGGTTGCCATTCACGTCCAGGGCTACACCAACGACGGTGCTGGAAACTTGGCGATGACTGTTAAAGCATCGACGCGCGTGCTGCCCTAAAATATGCGGCATGAAAGACCATTCAAAGGGGCCAGTCCCTGTCATAGGGGCTGGCCTCGCTGGGTCTGAGGCCGCCCTGCAAATAGCCGACGCCGGTTTTGCGGTGCGCCTTTTTGAAATGAGGCCGGGGCTGCCTACCCCGGCCCACCAGACCGGCAATTGCGCTGAGTTAGTTTGCTCCAATTCGCTGGGCTCCAAGCTGCCCGACCGCGCCGCCGGGATTTTGCAGGCGGAAATGCGGGCTTTGGGCTGTTTGATGCTCGACGACGCAGAAGCCTGCTCGGTTCCGGCCGGGCAAGCTCTGGCCGTAGACCGCGACCGCTTCGGCGAACGCGTCACTGCGCGGCTGGAAGCACATCCGCTGATCGAATTGGTGCGAGATGAGGTAAAAACTGTGCCGACTGACGACGTCGCCATAATCGCCAGCGGTCCTTTGACTAGCGAAGCTTTGGCCAACGACATATCGCGCCTTGCCGGCATTCAGCACCTGTCCTTTTTCGACGCCATCGCGCCGGTGGTCACTGCCGAAAGCCTCAATCGCGACATCATTTTTGCCGCGTCGCGGTGGGGCAAAGGCGAAGCGGATTACCTCAATATCCCGTTGGAAAAGGACCACTATCTGGCCTTCGTGGATGCCGTGCTCACCTCCGAAAAGCATGAACTCAAAGAATTTGAAGTCGCCGATCCGCGCGCCAAACAGTTTTTTGAACGCTGCCTGCCGATCGAGATCCTTGCCGCTCGCGGCCGCGAAACGCTGCGTTTTGGCCCAATGCGGCCGGTCGGCCTGGATGACCCGCGCAGTGGACGCTGGCCCTATGCGGTGATCCAACTGCGCCAGGAAAACACCCTCGGCACTCTGTACAACATGGTTGGCTTCCAAACCAACCTACGCTACCCAGAGCAGGAGCGCATTTTCCGCCTGCTGCCGGGCATGGAAAACGCGGAATTTACGCGCTTGGGCTCAATGCACCGCAACACTTTTGTCAACGCGCCGCAGCTGCTGACCAGCACGTTGGAGTGGCGCCAACGCGAAGGCTTATTCCTGGCTGGCCAAATCACTGGCATGGAAGGCTATTTAGGCAATATTGCCTCTGGATTGGTGGCTGGACGCAACGCTGTCGAGCGTCTGCGCGGCACCACCCCGCGGCCACTGCCGACGACGACCCTGCTCGGCGCCCTGTGCCATCACGTCGCCCATTCGCCGAGTTCCAATTTCCAGCCGATGAAGGCGGAAATGGGACTTTTGCCTCCGCTTTACCCGCCAGTCCATAAAAGTCAGCGAAAAGCAGCATATGCAGCTAGAAGCGCAGACGAAATGGCTGCGTTCCTTCATAATGGCGGGCCGGCCACCGTGGCCCCCCCTTCGTCCTGAGCACGATGCAAACCACCTCAGAAATCACTTCCTTCGTAAACGAACCGTTTACCGACTTCACTCAAGAAGAAAACTCCAAGCCGTTCCAAGCGGCCCTGGAGAAAATCGAAGCCGCTTTGCCGGTAGTTGTGCGCTTGCACATCGATGGCGAAGATCGCGAAGGCGGTGCCGGTACCTTCGAATCGATCGACCCGTCTTTGACCTCGCGCGTGGTCGCCAACTCGGCCAAAGCCAATAAAGACGACGTGTTGGGCGCCATCGTCGGCGCGCACAAAGCGTTTGGTGCCTGGTCGCGGCGCTCGGCCGCTGAACGCGCCGAATACTTGTTCAAAGCAGCGCGCATCATGCGTCTGCGCAAGCACGAATTTTCGGCGATGATGGTCTATGAAGTGGGTAAGTCGTGGGCGGAAGCCGACGGCGACACCGCTGAAGCCATCGACTTCCTTGAGTTCTACGCGCGTGAAGCTTTGCGTTACGACCGCCCGCAGCCGCTGACCCGCATGGCCGGTGAGCACAACGAGCTGAGGTATATACCTCTAGGCGTCGGTGTTGCCATTCCGCCATGGAACTTCCCGCTGGCCATCATGATTGGCATCTGCATGGCACCGATTGCTGCAGGCAACTGTGTACTGTTGAAGCCTGCTTCAGATAGCCCGGGCATTGCTTCGATGTTTATCGACCTCATGAAAGAGGTCGGCTTGCCAGGTGGTGTGCTGCAATTCGTACCGGGCTCCGGTGGCGAAGTGGGCGACACCATGGTCGAGCACCCACAGATTCGTTTCATCAACTTCACTGGTTCGATGGAAATCGGCAAGCGCATCTTCCAAAAAGCTGGCGAAACCCCCGACGGTCAAATTTGGCTGAAGCGCGTTACTGCCGAAATGGGCGGTAAAGACTTCATGTTCATCGATGAAGACGCCGACATTGAAAAGGCTGCTCCGGCAGTTTGGGCGGCAGCATTTGGCTTCCAAGGCCAAAAGTGCTCGGCTTGCTCACGCGTAATTCTGCATGAAAAGATTCATGACAGCTTCATGGAGAAGTTCCTGCCATTGGTAGAAGCCACCACCATTGGTCACCCGTCTGAATTTAAAAACTTCCTCGGCGCGATGATTAATGAAAAGGCGATGAATCAAGCACTCAAGGGCATCGAAGAGGCCAAGAAAAATGGCAATACTTTGGTCGCCGGTGGTGAACGCGCCAGCGAAGAAGGCTGGTACTTGCAACCAACTGTGTTCACCGGGGTGGGCCGCTCCGATTACATCTTCAAAGAAGAGTTGTTTGCACCAGTGGTTGCCGTCACCAAAGTGGCGTCGTTTGAAGAAGGCATGGAAGCCGCAAACGACACCATCTATGGCTTGACCGGTGCTTACTGGGGCCGCGACGAAGAGAAGATTGAGCGTGCCCGTCACGAGTTGATGGCTGGAAACTTGTACATCAACCGTAAGTGCACTGGCGCTTTAGTGGGCGTGCACCCGTTTGGTGGTTTCAACATGTCGGGCACCGACTCCAAAGCCGGTGGTCGCGATTACCTGGGGCTGTTCACTCAGGCCAAGTTGATTTCACGAGCTACCAAATAACCTTCAACCGTCACGCCATTGCCTGAAGATAACGTCGATCGGCGCGACTTTTTCCGCCACGGTTTGCGCAAATTAGTGCGGACCGTGGCGGATTCCGTTGATGCGGTGCGGCCGCTCATGGATGGCGAGGCATTGCTCACAGGCGAAGGTAAAGCGCGCGCTTTTCAACAGCAGAGGGCAGCCGAGGTTGCGGCTCAAAGCGACGCCAAGCAGCATTCCAGAATCCGTCCTCCCGGAGCGCTGGCCGAGGCGTCGTTTTTAACTTATTGCAGCCGTTGCGACGATTGCTTTGATGCTTGTCCGGTTTCCGCCATCGTGCCGGTGCCCGACGGCCGCGATGACGCTGGCACGCCGCAAATTTTGCCTAGTTCCATTGCCTGTGCGGTTTGCACGGAACGCAGTTGCATCACCGCCTGCGATACCGGCGCGCTGCAAGCCGTCGAAAGCGCGCGCGAAATTAACATGGGCTTAGCGGTGTTTGATGAAGACCTGTGTTTGGCATACAAAAACCACTATTGCGACACCTGTGCTTCGGTATGCCCAACGCAACCGCGCGCCATTGCCTTATTGAACGGCAAACCGAGCTTGGTACCCGAGCTTTGCATTGGTTGCGGCTTGTGCGAACAGTTTTGCCCGACGTGGCCAAAATCGGTCATCGTGCAAAATGATGCGCGTGAGGCGTACCATGTAACTCACGCCCCCCCCGCGGCCATGCCTGCCGAACCTACTCCTGACCAGCCTGAAAACCCAACAGCAATCCCAGTTGCGGCGGCTGCCGGGGAACCACCTCCGCGCAAAAGTCGCAAAAGTCGCAAAATTGAACCGGTCATCGAAGGTGATGACGATCGACCGCCAGCGCCCTCGACTTTGCCGCGCCCCTTGGCGGCGGTTTTGCTGTGGACGGCTCCGCTTTTTGCCATCGTTGGCGTTTTGGGTTGGGCGCGAATTTTATTCGGGGCGGAATTGGCGGTCGAACCGTCGTTCCGACCTTGGGCATTGCTTGGGGACTTTTTTTTGTTGGCGCTGTTCATTTTGCCGCATTCCATTTTCGCCCGTGGCATAGGTCGCAAGTGGCTCAACCTACCATTAGGCCCTTGCGGAGAGCGGCCGCTATATGTGTTTATCGCCGGCATTTCTTTGTGCATGCTGGCTTCCTTCTGGCAAACCACCGGGCCTGTGTTGTGGAACCTTCAAGGTTTGCCAGCGGTACTCGCCAACATCATCCAAGGCTGCGGTTTGGTCCTTGCGGCCTGGGCTGCGTTTGTCGTCGGCGGTGCCCAGCTATTGGGTTTGCCGCACCTGCGCGCGCTGGCCACTGGCCGCAATCCACCTGGTCAAGAGTTCATCGCCCTGCCGCCGTATTCAGTCATACGCCAACCCATCAACTTGGGCATTTTGCTGGCATTGCTGGGCATGCCTGAAGTGACTTTGGATCGGTTCATGCTCGGCGTATTAACTGCGGCATGGATCTTTTTGATCGCACCTTACGAAGAACGCGACGCTGAAATGATTTTTGGCGATGGCTTCAAGGCTTACAAAGACCGCACCCCTCGCTGGTTGCCCAAACGTAGGGCCGCCGAAGAAGAATGAATGATTTTCTTGCGCAGTTACGAGCTGTAGTCGGCGCTCGCTTTGTATTGACCGACCCGGCATCTTTGCTGGCTTATGAAAGCGACGCCCTGACCTTATTTCGCTGCCAGCCGGCGGCGGTGGTCCTGCCGGAAAACAAACTGCAAGTCGCGGCGTGCGTAAAGATCTTGCATCAAGCGCAAATCCCCTTTGCTGCACGTGGGGCTGGCACCGGGTTGTCCGGCGGCGCTTTAGTACCAGCCGGAGGCGTTATTTTGGCAATGGCTCGCATGCGCCGCATTTTGGAAATCAACGCCGACGGCGGCTGGGCGGTGGTCGAACCTGGCGTCGTCAATGCCGAATTGGGACGCCAAGTGGCTCCATTAGGTTTGCGCTATGCCCCCGATCCAGCCAGTCAAACCGTCAGCACTTTAGGCGGCAATGCCGCCGAAAATTCCGGTGGTCCGCAGTGCTTTTTACATGGCACTACTAGTCAGCACATCCTAGCCGCCGAAGTGGTGTTAGCGGATGGACGTTTGCAAACTTGGGGCACGCCGACAACATTTAGCGATGCTTTGGATTTGCGTGGTTTTCTATTGGGCTCCGAGGGCACAGTGGGCGTCATTGTTGCGTTGACCGTGCGTTTGATACCGTCGCCACCCTCTATCGTGACCCTGATGGCCGCCTTTGATTCGGTGGCCACCGCCTGCGCTTCGGTATCCAGCATAGTTTCGGCTGGTCAGCAACCAGTGGCCTTGGAGGTCATGGATCAGAAAACGATTCACGCGGTAGAAGCCTCAGTGTATCGAGCTGGTTTGCCAAAAGACGCAGGTGCGATATTGATCGTCGAAGTTGAAGGCGTCGCTGAACGCACTCACAAAGATGCCGCAGCGATTGAGGAAATTTTGCGGCAACATAACCCGATGAGGATTGAAAAGGCCGACACCCCAGCCAAACGCATAGCGGTATGGAAAGGGCGCAAAGGCGCCGGCGGAGCTTTAGGTCAATTGGGCCCGGATTCTTTTGTCATGGATGGCGTTGTGCCGCGCTCAAAATTGGTTGAAATCATGGACTTTGTTTACGAAATTGAACAAAGCACTCAATTAAATATCGCCAATTTATTCCACGCTGGCGACGGCAACATACACCCTCATATTAGCTATGACGCCCGCAATGCCGAACAGGTCGAGGTGGTTGAAGATGCGGGCACGCGCATTTTGCGCAAGTGCTTGGAATTGGGCGGATCGATCACTGGCGAACATGGCGTCGGCTTGGAAAAGCAGCATTTGATGGCCGAGCAATTCAGTGCCGACGAAATTCAAATCATGGCAGCCTTGCGCGAGGTTTTGAACCCGCAAAATCTATTAAATCCTGGCAAAGGCCTGCCGATGAAACGCGGTTGCGCCGAGGCCTTCCATCGCCATCACCGGAGTGCAACATGAGCAAAGAACCCTGTTTGCTCACCGCTCCGGCGCAGTTGGATTTGCAGCAACAAATGCTACAAATCCACGCCGACGGCTTGAGCTGGCGCGCGGTCGGCACCCAAACCCGGATGCAACCGCAAACTGCAGCTGATGTGTTTCTTAGCGCTGCCGCATTGAAGCAAATCCACTGGATTGATGCCGAAGACCGTACTTGCGAAGTCGACGCTGGCTTGTCCCCCGCCGCCCTGCACGCGGGGTTGGATGAATATGGCTTAATGCTAAGCCACAGTGGCTGCAGCGATGACGTCGGCACAATTGGCGGCTTGTTGAATTCTGGAACGCCTTCATTGTTGGCTGGCTCGTGCGGCTTGCCGCGCGATCAAGTGCTCGGCGCCACTTGGCTGCTTGGCGATGGCCGGGTCATTCGCAGTGGCGCGCGAGTAGTCAAATCCGTTGCCGGTTACGACGTTTCGCGTTTGCTGCTCAGCGCTCAAGGCCAACTGGCCGTTGGCCTACGTTTCATTTTGCGTTTGCGACCGCGACCGAGTAATTTACGTTGGTACCAACTGCCCACCGATTTACAACGGCCACCTTCAAGTTGGCGTCCGTGGGCCGATTTCCAACAAGACGGCCGACGTTTTGCTGCATGGGAAAGTTGCGACTCGCCACTGCCTCAGGCCCAATCCATTAGTTCCCACGAAGGCGATACGGCTTGGAAACTTGCGCGCAAGCAATGCCAACTGGCCAAACATTGGCTGGCTACGCCTGGTCCTTGGCCAGCCGAAAAAATGCACGCTGCCGGCTTGTCCATGCAGCAGTGCTTGATCCTCGATCACCTTGCGCATCAAAGTGCTTGGCCGCAGCTTGCGGAAGACGTCGCCCTGCCGGCTGGCAGTGCGGTGCTGCCCCATCGCCAAGCTAGCCCCTGGCTTGATGCTATGCGTCAAGCGCTATTGCGTTCATAAACATCCACCCAGCGGTGGTGAACGTCGCCAGCAACATCAACAGGAAAAACAAAATCCAGCGTTGATGCAGACCGCGAGCATACGGATTTTTGCGTAGTTTAAAACCGCTATAGATCAAGCCAGGAAGGGCGGCCATGCATAGCCCGGCGAAGACCAAATGCACCGACAGGCGCGTGGTATCAAAAGTGAATCCTTTGCCATAAAGACCGGCTTCGCGGACCGTCAGCAGCAAAGATAAAATCGCTGCAACCGCGACCGAATAATGCTGACTGCGACGCGCCTTGCGGCCCGTCCACAACGTCGCCACAACCAACACTGTGGTCACCAACAAGTGGGCTAGGAAGATCAGCATGGGCTGTCGCAAAGCATAGCAGCGCGCTAGCAGCCCCTGGGCGCGCGGCTAGAATAGAGGTCGTGGAAAGCGCGCTGGAACACCCGATGATTTCAATCTCTGCAGAATGCGGCGACGATGCTGCAACCCGAGGCCTCAGCACCATGGCAAACGCAATGCGGGCGTCATCGATTCTGACGATTGCCAATGACATTCGCGAACTTATAGCCGCCGGTGCGGACGTCGCTAATTTAACCGTCGGCGATTTTGCCCCCGACCAGTTCCCGATTCCCGAGCGCTTGCGGGACAGCATTCAGGCTTCACTGCAGCGCGGCCAAACCAATTATCCGCCGCCGGCTGGAAATCCAGAATTGCGCCAGGCGGTACGAGATTATGTCAAGCGCACTCAGGGCATGGATTACCCGTTGGAGTGCTTCACCATCCTTGGTGGCGGTCGGCCAGCCTTGTATGCCACCTATCGCCTAATCATGGATCCGGGTGAACTGGTGGTGTTCCCAGTACCCTCTTGGAACAATACCAACTATCGCGACGTCTGCCAGGTTCGGACCAAGATGGTGCCTTGCCGAGCAGAAGATTCGTTCCAACCAACCGCAGATTTGTTGCGGCCGCATTTGCGCGACGCGCGCCTGTTTGTATTGAACACGCCGCAGAATCCGTCGGGCGGGGTGATGCCAAAATCTGAAGTCGAAGCGTTTGGACACCTGTTGGTGGAAGAAAATGAACGCCGCAAGACGACCGGTGAGAAGCCGCTGTACCTGCTATATGATCAGATTTATCGCTCGATCGTTTTCCCGGGTTATCAGCATTATTCGCCCGTGCAATTGGTTCCGGAATGTGCGCCTTACGTGATCCATTCCGACGGCATCTCCAAAGGCTATTGCGCAACGGGATTGCGTTGTGGTTGGATCTTTGGACCGGCCGCTTTCACCCGCAAAGCGATCGCGCTTTTGACCCACATCGGAGCTTGGGCACCGAAGCCGGTGCAGGTCGGAACTGCCGAATGGCTGAACAACCAACCGGCAGTCGATGAGTGGGATCAAAATCTGATTTCGCGCGTGCGCAATCGTTTGGACGTGCTTTACAAAGGCATGCAGCAAATACGTGATGCCGGCCATCCGGTAGACATTATTGAACCGCAAGGTGCAATCTACTTGTCGGTGCGTTTCAACTTAGTGGGCCGTAAAACTGCCGCTGGCACCGTTTTGAATAACAACGAAGACATCCGCAAATACCTGTTGACCGAAGCCGGTTTTGCGCTGGTGCCGTTCAAGGCTTTCGGCGCCACCGACGCCGACGACCAAGGTTGGTCACGGGCTAGCGTGGGCGCAGTCAGCTCGGAAGAGTTGCAGCGTGCACTGCCTCGGGTTCAACAAGCACTAGCTGACACTAGTCCGGCGTAATTCAAATTCTACTTGCTGATATTCGCGCCCGTTTAAGTAAAAGCGGGCGCGGCAAGCCCCGTCGATGAGTAGTGCAGTTTTGCGATCAAAAATGCGCTCGCGAATCTTAAATTCGCTGTAGCAGGATCCGGGGATTTCGATTTCCCCAGCCCTATATTTTTTTTGCCGCGGCCGATTCGGATTTTTTCCGGGCGTTTCAATTTCATAAACCAATTGGGCAGCGCAGGTGCCGCCTTCGTTATGGATTTCTAATTCAAAAACCAACGCAGTGTTGGGTGCTACTGGCTGTGAATTTGCCAGACTCACTTGCACGCTCAATGCTAATTTGCCAAAACCAAGAAAAGCCAAGGCGCGCTCGTCGCCATCTTTGACCATGGTTCGTAACCCTTTTTTGATGATGTGCGTTTGATGCGGGCCAACGTCTCCTTCCTCCTGCCAACGCGCCGCAATTTCTAACACCAACTCCGGCTTCTTTTTTGAAATATCATTCAACGCGTTGCCCACCGCATTGGCGACATAGCGCGAGTGATCGCCACGCAGCGCTTCAATGATGGGCAGCATCAATGCTGGCGACTGCACGCTCCAAGTCAAATGTTTGACCCATACCCCACGCGGTCGCAATGCTTCTACCGCAGTCCGCCTGACAGTTTCAGAGCGATCCGTCGTCCAAGGAAGTAATTCTTGCACCACTTCCGGCCCCATGAGTTCGGCCTGCGGACGGACCCCAAAAGCTTGCACCGCTTCGGCCACCATGTGGTTTTCGTCACGCGCAATCAGCCGCAGTTCTTCTAATACGCGCTGCGGGTGTTCGGCTAATAATCGAGCACAGATGCCCGGCCCATGAAACCGCACTCGCGATTCGGGATTGCCTGTCAACTCATGGATCAGGCCTATTGGGTCCAAATCTTCCGCAAAGCGTTCTGCCAATCGGTCCTGCACCAGCTTCCATTGGGCAACAATGCCAAGTTCAAAATAACCGGCGGCAGCAAGTTCTTCCGCTAAGCCAAAAGACCGCGCAACTCCAAAAGTGGCGCAAGTCGCTTCAATCAGCGGTAGCGAGCTAGTCTGCGGTGTTTCCGCAGCCAATCCAGAACCGGATTGAGATCGACGGCGAAGTTTACCCGGCATGGCTTGGAATCAGCTTGCGCCGAACTTATCCATCCAGCTGCCGGCCTAATTCCTGCAGCGCAAAATGCACTGCCGGTGTGGGATAAGGCCGCGGTCGTGGTTGCAAACGCACCAGCACTCGCCCGTCACTTTTTTGCTGCACGCGCACGTAACTGTGCTGCGAAAAACTGTCGTCGGCGGTGACGATGTAAAGTATCCAACCGTCTTTGGCGGTGAAGACTTCTTTGATTTCAAGGACGCTTGGGCCTTGACTGAAGCGTTTGCCGGCCAGCTCCAATACAGCCTCGGGCAACGGGCTTTTTTTCAGGTGAACGATTTCCATGGTTTCCTGGTCGAGCAAGCGCGGCGCGTTGGCGGTCCGCTCAATTTGTGCGAGTACACGAAAGATTGAACGCTTATCCTCGAGCCACTTTTCTTCATAGCGCGTCCGGAAAGGTCGTTCGGGATTAGTTTCTTCGGCCAATATTTTGAAGTAGCCGCTACCGCCCAATACTTCAGCGGCTTCCTTGGCGTACCACTCTTGGTCAGTAACCAATTCAAAAAAACCGCCGACCTTCAGTACGTCGGCCAAAGTAGTAGAAAATTGCGGTGAATAGACTCGGTGCTTGGCTTGCTTGGCTTTGGTCCAAGGCATGGGGAATTGCATCAATACATGCTCAAGGCTGTTTGGGGCAAATAGTTCGCGCAATAAATAGCGTGCATCCCCCCGCACCACCCGAATGTGGTCGCGCCCGCTTTGCGCGAACTTAGGCAAAGCGCGAATGACACAATCTTGCGGCATCTCAATCCCAACAAAATTCCAATCCGGATGTTGGCCTGACCACCAATCCAAATATTCCCCATTTCCAAAGCCAATTTCCACCGCCAGCGGTGCTACCCGGCCAAATTCTTGCGTCCATTTCACCGGCAGCTGAGGCAGCAGTGCCGGTTCCAACTCATATTGCTGCAGCAGATTAGGGCGGACCTTCATGGCCGCGCATTATCTCAAAATCTTCCGTCACACTCAATTTGGCCTTGTTTTCTTTTCCATTTGGACGAAAATGAACCTGCGATGGATCGCCTCATCACACTTTTGTCCATGTTGCTACTGCTCTTTCCAAGCAGTCTGCCAGCTATGGGTAAGGTGTGTACCCAGCTTGATCCCGATCAAAGTTCTTGCTGCTGTGCCCAGAAGGTAGAGGTTGACGGCCCCGTATGGAGCAAAAATTGCTGCTGCGAGGTGGAAACGCCAATACCTGCTAAGACGCCGTCGCCAGCGAATTTGGATGTGAGCTCCACTGAATGGGAAGTTTTGCCTCCAATGATTGCTTGCAGCGCCGTTATCGCACGGCCTCCGGTCAAGGTTGCCCAGGCCCCCGCCCTAAAGGATGCACGCGGCCCGCCAATTGACCTGCAACGTCGTTACGGCGTTTTTCTTTGTTGAGAATTGCTAACCCGCCCAGATAGTTCTGGGGTCGGGTTGTTTGTGCATTTTGAGCCTCGCTTTCATGCGAGCCGTTTGTAGCAATCTCACGATGAAAAGAAAAACACTGTGCAAAAATTCATAATCCTGGCTGCCTTCATTGCAGCAAGCTGTAGCCACGCGCCTACGCGCTCCGACGGCGACGACATCGCCCTGGCTAGCCCACCCATTCAACTTTCGACGCAAGATCCTACGCCAGTGGCCTCCTTTGGCGGCCTAGCCGACTTGATCGCGGAAGCTCATCGCTCCCATCCTGGATTAGCGGCGAAGCAGGCCGGGTGGATGGCCACAAAAGCCAAGATCAAGCAAGTCCAGGGATACCCTGACCCGAGCATAGGCATCGGCGGTTTTATCAGCCCGCTGGAAACACGCAACGGACCCGTGGTGGCTCGAATCGGCATCAATCAGCGCTTGCCTTGGCCGCGAGAATTAGATGCCAAAGAAGATGGCGCCACTGCCCAGGCAGCTGTGGCTTGGACGCAATGGCAAAGCATGAGTTTGCAAATTCAAGAGCAGTTGCAGATTGCATGGTGGGAGCTAGCTTTCCTCCATCAAGCCAGAGAATTGGTAGAAAAAACTTTGCAATTAGTAATCACTAGCGAAGAAAGTTTGCACGCGCAGCTTGAAGTGGGCCGAAGCAACTTGCCAGAGGTGATTCGAATGGAGATCGAACGTGCCAAATTGGAAGATCGATTACGCAATTATCAAGATCAAATGATCCCATTACGTTTTGAAATTCGCAGTTTGATCGGAATGGTTGGTGATGAGGCTCTATGGCCGAAACCAGTGTTAAATCCAACCCAGGATTCGATCCACGCCGATGACCTGCCGTTCAGCCCACCCGCGGGACACCCTGAGCTATTGGAATTTGATTATTCGCTGATTGCAGCTCGAGCCCAACTCGACCTAGCTCAAACCAATGGTTGGCCCGAGGTCATGTTAGGTCTGGAATGGACCTTGATTGGCGACGGCCCAGCCAGCGCGCCAGACGCCGGTCAAGATGCTTTGGCGGCCTCAATTCAATTCAGCTTGCCGTTGCACCAAAACCGCTATGAAGCGTCCAGACGAGAGGCGCAGCAGCGAATCAATCAATTCACTTTGGCGAGAAGAAATCGCCTGCTTGGCCTGAGTACAAAATTATCTAAGGCACTTTACCAATATCGCGACGCACGTCGTCGCATTGCTCTTTATCGGGATCAATTGGGATCTAAAACGGACCGCGGATTCGACGCAGCGCTGTCGGCATTAGAAACCGGCAATGCCAGTTTTGAATCTTTGCTCGCCACTTTGCGCTTGTTATTGGAATTCCAAGTTGCCTCTGCTCGGGCCGAAGCAGACAGCAGGCAAGCGCTTGCTCGTATCGAGAGGCTTTCAGGATTCGCCCATTCCCCTCAAGCGACTCCGATCGTTCCATCTACACCGAAGTCCCCGCCTGTTGCTGAAGAATCTTTGGAGGAAAACGAATGAGCGAAATTGAAAACAAGAAGTCGACCAAAAAAAATCTAAAGCCCATTCACCTACCCATTTGGCTGCTATTGTTGATTGGTGCGTTGATTGGCTGGGGATTGCATCCGAATCAACAGCAAGTGCCTACGGAAACTGAACTCGCCAGCGCCGCAGATGGGCAGGAAGATGCCGCCGCTGCCGAGCCTAGTGTTTGGACTTGCTCCATGCACCCGACGGTGATGTTGCCTGAATTTGGCTTGTGCCCCATCTGCAATATGGATTTGATTGAATTGGTGCCTAACTCTGGCGGGGCAACGGGTCCTTCGGAATTGAAAATGAGTGCCACTGCCGTCGCTTTGGCGGAAATATCTACGACTCCGGTTCAACGCATGGAAGTGACACACGAAGTTTCCATGGTTGGGAAAATTGCATATGACCAAACAAAAATGGCGGCAATTCCCGCTTGGTTTGCAGGCCGTATCGATCAAATTTTTGTCGATTCCACTTACATACCGGTCAAAAAAGGAGACCACTTGGTGGCCCTTTATAGTCAAGATTTATATGCCGCGGAACGTGACTTCTTGGAAGCTCGGGATGGCAACGCACGCTTGGCGTCGGCCGCGCGAGGTCGCTTGCGTTTGATGGGAGTGAGCGAAGAGCAAATCAAACAACTTGAAAAAAATGGCAAACCAAACGAACGAGAAATTGTTTATGCAACCATTGACGGGTTCGTCGTGCATAAAAATGCGATGCTTGGGCGCTATGTAAAAGAAGGCGAGGTTTTGTATCAAATCGCCAACTTGGATCAGGTTTGGCTAGAACTCGACGCCTACGAAACCGACCTGCCCTGGCTGCGTTACGGCCAAAAGGTCGAATTCGACGTACTTGGTTGGCCGGGAGAAATTTTCGGCGGTCGAGTTTCGCTGATTTCACCGGTGCTACACGAGCACACCCGCACCATTCATTTACGCGTGCAAGTCGACAACGCCGACGGCAAACTTCGTCCTGGCATGGTGGTCAAAGCGCGCTTGCATGCGCAGCTTTCCAATTCAGGACGGGCCATGGATCCGGACTTGGAAGGCAGTTGGATCTGCCCCATGCACCCGGAAGTAATTGTAGAGGTGGCAGGAGCCTGTCCCAAATGCGGAATGGATTTAATTCCCGCATCCGAAATGGGAAGCACAGACTCCTTTTACGAAGACGACCCCTTGGTCATTCCCGTCACGGCCCCACTGATCACTGGCAAACGCGCCGTAGTTTATGTGCGACTTCCTGGCGAAGAGCCCCACTTTCAAGGACGTCAAATTGTTCTCGGTCCACGTGCTGGCGATTGGTTTGTGGTGAATGAAGGATTGAGGGAAGGTGAATTGGTGGTTGACAAAGGTGCTTTCCGTTTGGACGCCGAATTGCAGCTAACCGGAAAGGTCAGCATGATGAGTCCTGAGGGGGGCGGCTCAGGCGGCCACAATCATGGCGGAATGCCGGGCGATGCCTCCATGGCAGAAATGATGCCGCACGAAATGAGTTGGGACCGTTTGCCAGCCAATGCGGCCTTTCAAACCCAATTAGGTGCACTTGCAAAGGCTTATGTTGGCATTCAAGTTGGCCTAGCTGGCGACGACCTGCTCGCTGCACAATCGGCAGCTAAAAACACCATCGCGGCACTGGATCTTATGCCCCATGACGGCGTAGAGGGTGACGCCCACAAAATGTGGATGGAGCTGGAAGAGCAAGTTCGTCTTCCTTTGGAAGAAATGATCGCAACTGATCAAATGGACGCCGCTCGAGCATTCTTTTTGCCACTTAGCTCCATCATGATCGAAACCGTGCAACGTTTCGGAACTGCCGGTGCTGGCGAATTAAAGCTTGCCTTTTGCCCCATGGCCGACGACGACAACGGCGCAGATTGGTTGCAATTTGGCGACGACATTCGCAATCCATATTTTGGCTCTGAAATGCTGATGTGTGGCGAAGTCATTAGGACTTTGAGCGAGGAAAAATAAGATGCTTGAAAAATTAAGCAATGCATTTTTAGAGCGTCGCTTGGCCGTGTGGCTGCTGATGCTGATGCTCGTCGGCTGGGGAGTTTTGGTTGCGCCATTCGATTGGAAGATTGGCGATCTGCCGCGCAATCCGGTTCCGGTGGATGCGATTCCAGACATCGGGGAAAACCAGCAAATTGTTTTCACCGAATGGATGGGGCGCTCGCCGCAAGACGTCGAAGACCAGGTGACTTATCCGCTCACGGTGTCGCTGCTTGGCGTGCCGGGCGTGAAAACGATTCGTTCTTATTCCTACTTTGGTTTTTCGACAGTGTATGTCATCTTCGAAGATGACATTGAGTTTTATTGGTCGCGATCGCGAGTCCTAGAAAAGTTAAATAGCTTGCCCGCTGGCACGCTACCCGACGGTATTCAACCCGCTCTAGGACCAGACGCTACCGCCTTGGGGCAAGTATTTTGGTACACCCTGGAAGGTCGTGATGCGGCAGGAAACCCAACCGGTGGTTGGGACCTTGATGAATTACGTAGTTCGCAAGACTGGTTAGTGCGCTATGCGTTGATGTCGGCAGCCGGGATTGCCGAGGTTGCATCGGTCGGTGGTTACTTGCGCGAATATCAGGTCGACGTCGACCCTGAGGCCATGCGTGCCCATCGTGTGACTTTGCAGCAAATATTCCAAGCGGTGCGAGAAGCAAACTTGGAGGTCGGCGCTCGAGTGATTGAATTAAACGCGGTCGAGTATTTTGTGCGCGGTTTGGGCTGGGTCGAAAGCCTGTCAGACCTAGAGCAAGCTGTAGTCCGTTCTGAAGATGGCGTCGCGATACGAATTGTCGACGTGGCGACGGTTTCGGCTGGACCGGCACAACGCCGCGGTGCGTTGGACAAGGGCGGGGCCGAAGTCGTCGGTGGGGTGGCGGTAGTGCGCTATGGATCCAATCCATTGGCTGCCATCAAAGCATTAAAGGCCAAGATCAAAGAGATCGCTCCGGGTTTACCCAAAAAGACCTTGGCCGACGGTACGGTTTCACAATTAACCATCGTGCCGTTTTATGATCGAACCGGCCTGATTTATGAAACGCTGGACACTTTGAACGAGGCCATCTCGCAAGAGATTTTGGTCACAATTATGGTGGTGCTGCTGCTGTTGATGCGGATGCGTCCGGCGCTACTGGTTTCGGCCACGCTGCCGTTGGTAGTACTGTTCTGTTTCATCCTAATGAAGGTGGCCGGAGTCGACGCCAACCTGGTCGCCCTATCCGGCATTGCAATTGCGATTGGCACTATAGTCGACGTCGGAATTGTGATGATCGAAAACATCCAGGAACGGATGGACGAGGGCGGGGTCGGTGTCAATCGAGTCGAGGCGGTGAAAGCTGGTGTAGCCGAAGTTGGACCGGCGGTGCTGACTGCAATCACCACTACCATTCTGGGTTTTTTACCGGTATTCACCATGACCGGTGCCGAAGGCAAATTGTTCCAACCGTTGGCCTGGACCAAAACTTTTGCCTTGCTCGGGTCAGCCGTAGTAGCCATCTTGTTTTTGCCGGTATTGGCGGCGACCTTCTTGCGTCCGCGGGTAAAAATCCTATCCAAGCAGCGCTATGGAGCCCTCGTCAATCTTTTGTTGTATGCATTGGTTGGCTGGTTGCTGTCTCGCGCATGGCACCCGTTAGGAATAGAGTTCCCCGGTCGAAACTTGGTGTTCTGCCTGGCAATTGTCACCAGCCTGCTTCTTTTCTTTCGCTTGTTCGAACGCGCCTATCCTTGGATTTTGGGACTTTGTTTGGCGCACAAAAAGAAATTTTTGCTGCTTCCGAGCGCCATTATCCTGTTCGGATTTTCCAGCTGGCTAGGCTTTCAAACTGTCTTTGGTTGGATTCCAGCCGGTCTTAACTTGGTCGGATTGCCTGGCGAGCGTCTAGAAAAAACCGAAATCTGGACTGATGCGCGCCATGCATTGCCAGGTTTTGGTCGCGAGTTTATGCCGCCGTTGGATGAAGGATCATTCCTCTTCATGCCGACCACCGCCCCACACGCTTCCATCGGCACCACCATGGAAATCCTGCGCCAAATGGACATGGCGATTCAGGCCATTCCTGAGGTGGAAATGGCAGTCGGCAAACTCGGACGAGTGGAATCCGCTTTGGACCCAGCACCGGTTTCCATGGTCGAAACCATCATCGAACTCAAGCCGGAATATATATTCGACGAAAATGGTGATCCGGTGCGAGTCTGGCGCGAAGAAATCAAAACCGCGCAAGATGTGTGGGAGGAAATTGTTCGCGTCGCCAAGTTGCCTGGGGTGACTTCAGCGCCTAAATTACAACCCATTGCCGCACGCTTGGTCATGTTGCAAAGTGGCATGCGTGCACCGATGGGTTTGAAAATCAAAGGACCCGATCTTGCCACCATCGAGGCGGTAGCCCTGCAAGTAGAAAGCATGCTCAAGGAGGTACCGGTGGTAGAGCCAGCCACGGTCATTGCCGATCGGGTGATTGGCAAACCTTACCTCGAATTTGAAATTGATCGCAAAGAGGCGGCACGCTACGGCTTAAACGTGATGGATGTGCATCAAATCCTAGAGGTGGGTTTGGGCGGCAAAAAAATCACTACAACCATCGAAGGACGGGAGCGCTATCCGGTTCGAGTGCGCTACCAACGAGAACGTCGCGATTCGCTTGAGGAGATGGAGCGCTTGCTACTGCCGACGCCATCGGGCGCCCAAATCCCGCTTTCGCAAGTTGCAAAAATTAATTATTCCCGTGGCCCTCAGGCGATTAAAACTGAAGACACCTTTTTAGTGGCATACGTCACCTTCGGCAGCAAACCAGGGCTAGCCGAAGTTGATGTCATTGAACAATGCCGCGACTACCTCTCGGGCAAATTGGAAAGCGGCGAATGGCAGCTTCCCACAGGAGTCTCTTATTACTTCGCTGGAGCATGGGAAAACCAAGTACGAGCATCTAAAACTCTGGCCGTCGTTTTGCCTGTTGCGCTACTCCTAATCTTGTTAGTTCTGTACTTACAGTTCAATTCGATCATGACCACCTGCTTCGTATTTTCAGGGGTGTTCGTTGCCTGGTCCGGAGGCTTCCTTTTACTTTGGCTGTACTCCACGGCAGGCTTCCTCGACTTTGAAGTTCTCAGTACCAACATGCGAGACCTTTTCCAAGTCAGCCCACGCAATCTATCCGTTGCAGTCTGGGTTGGTTTCCTCGCCCTATTCGGCATCGCCACCGACGACGGCGTAGTCATCGCCACCTACCTCAAACAGAACCTGGAGAGGCGCAAGCCAAAATCCATCTCCGAGGTGCGCAAAACGGTCATTGAAGCAGGTAAACGACGCTGTCGGCCCTGCTTGATGACCACTGCCACCACCACCCTCGCCTTGTTACCGGTCATGAGTTCTACTGGCCGAGGCGCGGACGTCATGGTTCCCATGGCAATCCCCTCCCTCGGAGGAATGATTGTCGCCTTAATCACCATGTTTGTAGTGCCGGTGCTGACTAGCATACACGAGGAGTACAAAATTCGTAAAATCGATGCTTCCAAAGCTAAATCAGTAAAGCCTAAACCACTACTAGCTACCCATCCCGATACACCACAAAAAGATTCATGAAAACCTTAATTAGATTAACAGCTTTGATTGCATTAGGCCTGCCGGCTTTTGCGCAAGAGCACGACCACGCCAAAACCGCAACCGACGCGAAAGCGGCCGTTCCAACAATTCTGGCAGCCCAAACTACTTGCCCCATCAGCGGGGAAGTATTGGAAGACAAAACAAACTTCGTCGACTATGAAGGTCAACGGGTTTACGTGTGCTGCAAAAAGTGCGTCAAGAAATTCACCGCTTTCCCGGATAAATTCATTTCCGCAATGGCAAAGTCCGGCCAAGCCGTTGAAAACACCCAAACCACTTGCGTGGTTTCAGGAGAAGAGCTCGACGAAGATGCAGTGACTTTGGCATTCGGCAACAAAACCATTAAGGTTTGCTGCAAAAAATGCGCGAAGAAAGTTAACGCAGAACCGATCAAGTATTTTGACAAACTTGAAGGTCGCAAGGCTCAAGAGCGTTGCGCCGTCATGGGTGGAAAAATCATTCCGGAGAATTCGTTCGTCGTGAACGGAACTCATGTAGACCAGTGCTGCCCTGGCTGCGAAAAGAAATGGCGTGCCGATCCTGGCAAATACTTTTCTAAGTTGGCCGAGCAAAAAATCGTACTGCAACCAGCTTCAGACCGCTGCCCAGTGATGCCAAAAATGGCCGTAAAAGACCGTCGCTATTTCGTCACCATGGGTGCGCGACGTTTTTACTTCTGCTCCGAAGGCACACGAACCAAATTCTTGGAAAGCCCTGAAAAGTACCTGAAGAACTTGGACAAAATGCCAGAAACCGGCCCACCACCGGCTGCTGTCAAAAAGGTAATGGAAAAGGCTGGCCATGAAGCCACCGCCCACGACGGCGCGGCGAATCATGGTACTTCCAACTCATAAAACCTGGTCCATCCCGGGCCAACCATCCGGACCGATCCAGCCCAGGCCATGGTAAATGGCCTGGGCTGGATCCGTTGTGGCATCATGCTGGCAACCGAAGGGGCATTTGAGTTAGCATAGATCCATGCTGCTGAAGGCCATCCGGTGCCAAATCTCCCCCGAAGAACGAAAAATGTTCGCGGAAGGTCAGCAACTATGGACCGCCCTAGCAGACCTGCCAGGCTTTATTTCCCAGCAAGGCGGATGGAATGATAACGACGCCTGGGTTTTCGGTTGGTGGCAGAATTGGCAGCATTATTCGGCTTTCATGGCCGAGCACCACGACCCGATTTACGCTCTTGCTCAACAAGCTGCAAGCATCCAGAAATCTGATATCAGCTTTTGGCAAAGCTTGCCTTCTGCAAAACTCGATCGTACCCGCAATCTATGCACAGAAGGGCAGGCTCAAGTCATTTTGCTTGAAATGTTGCAGCTGGCGCCCGGCGCTTGGGCAGACTTCGACGATTTTTTGAAATGGCGATGGCGGCCGGGATTGGCCGGTGCCGCCGGGTTGGCGACCGCACAAATTTGTCAGCATCGCAAGCTGCCAGGCAAATATATGGCATGGAGCCGTTGGCTAGCTAGCGCCGATCCCGTGGGCATGGGCAGGTTACTACAACCGGGCTTCAAGTTGCCACACCGGCGCACACAACTTTTTAAGAGCTTGGCCCAAAGCAAAATTCGAGTTGAGTCCGATTGGCAAGTGGAAGCCACTCAGCCGCTGCCCGATGCACAAAAATCAATTCCGCCTTTTGAGTTGGAATAAGCGCTTCACACAAAGTGTTTTTACCAACCGTTCGCTTCCATGCTAGCCAATACCTGATAGGCAACGACGACGTTATCGCGCCCATCCTTGCCACTGACTTCGTGCTCGGTACCGTCACGGACGGCAGCGGTGAAAGCTTCTAGCTCGGCACGCAACGGCTCGGCCTCTTCCAATTGCAGTTCCTCCAAGTCCAGAAGGCTTTGAAAACCCTCCAACGGATTGGCGGAAGCAGCAGCTTCGGCAATTTTTTCCGGGCTGAAATCTTTGGATTTACGCACCAAAAGTGAATACCGGTCTTGCGAGTCAATCGACACATAACTATCCGGGCCAAAAAATCGGAAACGTCGCATCGGTTTTAAGGACAAGCGCGACGCCGTCAAATTCGCCACCGCCCCACCCTCAAAACGCAGTCTTGCCGAAACAATATCTTCAGATGGGCTCAAAGTTGAACCGCCAACGGCGTCGACGGATACGACCGGCCGCCCGATCCAAGCCAAACACAAGTCGATGTCATGGATCATCAAATCCAAGACCACCCCGACGTCGGTACTGCGGAAGGAATAGGGTGCCAATCGGTGCGCTTCAATAAAACGCGGTTGAATACCTAGTTCGCGCGCGCGTTGCACCGCAGGATTAAAGCGCTCCACATGGCCGACGCCGACCATGGCGCCACCCTCTTCCGCATCAGCCAAAATTGCCTCGCAGGTTGCAACATCGGGCGCCATTGGCTTTTCAATCAGGCAGGCTTTTCCCGCCTTCAAAAACGGAGCGGCGCATTGCCGGTGCAAAACCGTCGGCACTGCGATGATCGCAAAGTCCACCTGGTTGATTAAATCAGCCACCTCGCTTTGGTATTCACAGTCGTACAAAGACGCCATTTCCTGGCCGCGTTTAGGGTCGGAGTCGACCACCGCCAATAAATTGACGTCGGCCATATCCGCCAAAATTCGCGCATGATGGCGGCCCAAATGGCCAACGCCAACCACACATGCTTTCAATGGAGTCGCAGCATGCTCACCTGCCGCCGCGGAGGATTGAGGGGAGTTTTGCTCGGACATTTTGCTTAATCGTCGGCTTGAGGGGGCCGGCGCAAGGCTTCGCGATAACGACCTTGGTAGCCCTTTTCCATGTCGCGCAGAAATGAAACCAAACGCAGTACTTCGGGCGTCAGGCTTTCAACGGCTTCAATTTCATCCAATACCAAGGCGCTGGGAGTGTCATCCTGAAAGAGCTTGCGGAAGGCGGCCCGCAGTTGGCGCACCGTTTCCGTCGGCGTATTGCTGCGCTTTAGACCGATGACATTGACACCGCGCACCCGCGCCGGACTGCCTTCGATGGTCATGAACGGTGGCACATCTTTCACCACCCGGCTCATACCACCCACCATCGCCTGCTTGCCAATGGTGACGTAGTGGTTGACCGCCGCACCACCGGAAATAATGGCATTGTTTTCAATCCGCACGTGGCCAGCCAACAATACGTTATTACCAATGATGACATTATCCTCAATCACACAATCATGTGCGACGTGAGCGCAAGCCATAATCAGATTGTTGTCGCCTAAACTGGTTACCCATGAACCAGCAGCGGTGCCGATGTTAATGGTCACGAACTCGCGCACCACGTTGTCGTTACCGATGACCAGCGCCGACTCCTCACCGGTGTATTTCAAATCTTGCGGCATGCCGCCGATCGCACATTGGCCCACAAAATGGTTGCGTTCGCCAATCGTGGTATGCCCTTGCACGGTGACGTGCGGCCCTAATATTGTGCCTGGGCCGATTTTAGTGCGACTGCCAACGTAACAAAACGGCCCCACCACCACGCTGGAATCCAGCTCGGCACCGGGAGCCACAAAAGCAGTGGGATGAACTGAGCTCATGCAGGTTCGATTACAGCAAACGACAGCATCGCTTCGGATACCACGCGACGTCCCACTTTGGCATGGGCTTTAATTTGGGCGCGGTTTTTGTTCAAGCGCAAGACGTCCACTTCTAAGCGCAGTTGATCACCAGGTATTACTGAACCACGGAATCGGACCTTGTCGATGGAAGCCAAAACTCCCAACATGCCGGTCATTTCCAGTTTGCGCTGCAACAAGAAGCCTGCTAATTGCGCTAATGCTTCCAATTGCAGAACGCCGGGCATGATCGGCTGACCAGGAAAATGGCCCTGGAAAAATGGTTCATTGATGGTCACATTTTTGACGCCGACAGCTCGGCGGAAGCCTTCGACTTCAATGATGCGGTCGACCAACAACAGCGGGTATCGGTGCGGAAGGCGTCGCAATACGTGTTGGATATCGTATTGAACGCCGTAGTCATCGCCGCGCACCTCTTGCTGATCCAACTCACCGCGCAGGTGCTTGGCCAGCACTTGATTCAGGTTATGGCCACTGCGATTGCAAATGACGTCGGCGCAAATGTCGGCGCCTACCAAAGCCAGGTCACCAAGCGCGTCGGCAATCTTGTGACGCGTTGGTTCACAGGAAACTCGAAATTCAGGAGTATTCTCGCCGCCAAGCACCAAGGTGTTTTCGGCATTGGCGCCTTTGCCTAAGCCGGCTTCCAGCAAAGTGTCTATTTCCACCGCACGGACGAATGTTCGAGCCGGTGCAATTTGTTCTAGGTAATTATCTTTGGCCAGGTCAAAGATGACCGGTGTATCGTCGACGCCTTCGGGGTAATGAGGATAATAGCGAATCGTCAATCCTTCGCCTGTGGGCGGCAGCAAAATCATTTCTGCGCCGTGCTCATCTCGAAATACGCTCGGCTCCTGCGGAGTGAAGGTCTTGCGCGCTTCTTTTTGCTCCACAATGATGCCTTCCACCAGTTTTTCACAATAAATCAGCGGTGAGCCATCCATGCCCGGCATCTCGTCGCCGGATACGGAAACCCGCAGGTTGTCCACACGCAGCCCCATACAGGCGGAAAGCATGTGTTCGACCATGCCGACCATTTGGTTGCCAGCACGTAAAACCGTGCGCCGCATCGAAACCGTCAGGTTGCCGGCGAGCGCTGGAATATCCGCTGGGTCCTCCAAATCGGTGCGGTTAAAAATCACACCAGTTCCAGGCGGGGCTGGCTCTAAGCGCACCTTGATCTGTTCGCCAGAGTGAAGGGCAACCCCTTCAAACTCGACGCTTTTTTTAATGGTTCGCTGCTTTCTGGCCATGGCGTTGCAATCTGCGGCTATTGAGCCAGGATAGCAATCAATTCATCGGTCACATCACGATCTGGATGAATCCAATAAGTACTGCGCTGGCGCAGCAATTCCATGGCTTGGGCAGGATTGTCCCAAGGCACGGCTTTCAATGAGATTGGGGCCACCACGATCGACTCATAACCCTTTTCTGCGCCCAGTTTCTCAACTGCTTTGTGAATGCTGCTAGAGGCCATAAAAAGGAACTCGTCGTCGATACTGCGCTGAGCTTGCATCAATAGATCCTGCTCACCCTTAACGGTTTCCTCGCGGATTTTCAGGTGCATGCTCAAACTGCGGTACTCAGCAGTGGCAGGATCCATGATCGCGAGCTGATCTTTTTCGGTGTTCAGCTTTTTGGCCTCAGCTTTGAGTTCCTGATAACGCGTCTGCAATGGCTTCATCGCCATGGCGAACTGAGCTTCTAGCCTAGGATCGCCTTTAATGGCCCGACCTAAGTCAATGTAGTAAGTACCTGGAACCAAAACGGCCGCAGCACGCACGACGTAACCAGTGGCGGTGCCTACGGCCAGAGCCGCAACCACGAAGTAGAGGAGGAATGATTTACGCATTAGAACTCACCAAAGTTGAGGTGGAAGACACGGTCGTCATCGTTGTCTTCGGAAGCCAACGGCCAGCCGAAGTCCAGCGCGATTGGGAATTGTGGCATCATTGGTAGGCGGATGCGAACGCCAAATCCGGCCGAAACACGCAGCGGTTCGAGGTCGGAAAATTCATTGCCGTAAGTACCGGCATCAACGAAGAATGCGCCGCGAGCCCATTGGAACTCGGCGATCTCTTCGCGTACCCGAGCGGATGCAATTGGGAAGCGCAATTCGACCGAACCATTCACTGAAGCTTCGCCACCGATACTGAAGCCTTCGTCGGTCCGCCCCACCCCACGGTAATCAAAACCGCGAATGGTGCTGGTGCCGCCCATCCAATAACGTTCGGAGTAAGGCACCGGAAGGTCGGACCATGCTTTGCGCGCTCGGCCCTCAAAAGCTAGGGTCCAATCCCGACCTAAGGTGTCTTCCCAAATCCCGAAGTACTTACCGAAACTCCAATCAGCTTCGATGTAATCCATATCGCCACCCATGAATTCACCGTTTTGACGCAATTCAAAACGGGTCTTCCAACTATCCACCGGCGAAAATCGATCCTGCACCGTGCTGTAAGAAGTACCGGCAATCAGAGTGTGCTTCCACAGTTCATAATTGGAATCCAAGCCGATGCCCGGAGTCACGTTACTGCTGATATCGGAAACGCCGATCTTCTCCCAGCGCGGTCCGGCGAACAGTGAGAAGTAACGTCCGAAGCGGCGCGACAAGGTAAAACCCAAACCAGTGCGCTGTTCTTGGTGGGTGCGCAGGTAGCGATAGGTTTTATAAATGTCGGTACGAAAGCCGAGTTGGCTGACGTGTTCACCCAACAAATCGGGCTCAAAGAAACTCAGCTTATAAGTACTAAATTCTGAGCCTGGCGCCAGGAAAAGCTGCAGAGTTTGACCGCCACCAGTGAATGCTTCCCCATCAAGAATTTCCGCAAAGGAACTACCCAGCGAAGAAGGCGTATCGGTGATGTCGAAGTTCTGCTTCTGTAGGTTGATTGACAGAAACGGGCCGTTGTTGGAACTAATACCACCGCCAAACAACATGTTGCCAGTGCCAGCACCTTCGCGGACGTCGAAACGTAGGTCGACTAAGTCAGGATCCGGGGTCGGTAGAAAGCGGTAATCGACGTATGGCTGGCCGGTGTTTGGATCCAAGTAATAGCCACTACCAAGCAGGCGACGGTGGGCAACTGCGGCCAAACTGGAATCAGCTAAATCTCCCGGCTCGGTTTCAATCTCTCGCCGGATCACCCGATCTTGGGTGTACTCGTTGCCGAAAATTAAGACCTCGCGGATGTGCTTGGGCTTACCCTCATGCACGCGGAAAATGACGTCGAATTTATTGCCTTCGGCCAGCAATTTTTCGGTGGTGACCGAAAAGAAAGTAGCATCAGCTTCCACACCAGAGGAAGCCGCGGTGTGGCCTTTGGCTCCGTAATAACGCCGAATCGCCGCCAGGTCGCGGTCCAGCCGCATTTGCTCGAGCGGCATGCCCGGCTCAACCTGCAGCAGTTTCGTTAACTCGGCATGGTCATAAACCAAATCCGGCGCGTTTTTGGCAGGTTGAATGCTGATGGAATTCACCGAGAACAACGGTCCTTCAACAATCTGGTAGGTCAGGCGCACGCGTGATTGATCGTTATAAAATTCACGATCCTTCAAACTCACCTTTGCTTCTAGATAGCCATATTCGTTGTACAACCGCTCCAACGCAACAATGTCGTTACGCACCGTGGTTTCAGCGCTGAAAATGGAACCCGGAAAAATAAACCAACCGGTACTACTCTCTACAGTGCCTTCCAAATCGGTACCGACAAACTTATCTGCTTCAATCGCCGAGTTGCCTACAAAAAGAACCTCGCCGACGCGCACCTTGTCGCCCTGCTCAATATGGAAGATGACCTCGTCTTTTTCTTCTACGACCTCAGGAGTCACTTCTACGAAGTGAAAGCCTTTAGCCTGAAACGAACGCACGATATCGTTCTGAATACGCGGCATAGCCAATCGGTCGATCGATTGCGCACCGGTCAAGCCGGTGGCCAGCAACAATTCTTTGCGCGACAAATCGCTTTCGTCGTGGCCCAAAAACAAGACGCGACGAAAGGCCTCGATCGCCACGCATGAAATGATTAAGCGCGCCCGGTTATTGGGTAGCTCTTCCATCTCTAAGGATTCCAGCCGCACGCGCATGCGACTCCAAAGGAATCCGACGTCACGCAGCCACGCCTCCATCTGAAAGGGCTGGCCCGGACGCAAAGACAAGGCGGCACGAATTTGGGCCTCGCGGTCGCCAGCACCGATCAAATCAATGGAATCGATAACGCGCGGCTCTTTTTCTTGGTTCTTAGCGGCAGGTGGATTCGCAGGCTCTTGCTCGCCGCCGACCTGCCATGGCAGAACTTCGGCGGCAGGAGCCGGCGTGCTCAAAAACAAAAATGCCAGCATCGGGATGCCGAAGGCAGCCAGTTTACGCAAGGCACGCTGGGATGGCGTCGAGATGGACAACGGGCGGAAAAACCCGGAACGAGTGGGCGTTGACATGATCTAGAAGGCAGGTTCACGCACTAGGTTCTCGAAGCGCATGCACTCTTTGGTAAAGCGCATCAGCACACTTCCAGTAGACCCGTGGCGGTTCTTCGCGATGATCAATTCAGCGACGCCGGCGTTTTCTTCACTCGGTGTGTAATACTCCTCGCGGAAGAGCATCATGACCATGTCGGCGTCCTGTTCAATGGCTCCCGATTCCCGCAAATCGGACAGCATGGGTTTATGAGAATCCCGTTTTTCGGCCGAGCGGTTGAGCTGCGACAAAGCCATCACGGGAACTTTCATTTCACGCGCAATAGCTTTCAGCGTGCGCGAGATCACAGTAATTTCCTGCTGGCGACTTTCGGCTTTAGTGGAAAGCAATTGCAAGTAATCGACAACAATGAAATCCAATTCGCGATCGCGCTTCAGTCGTCGCGCTTTGGCGCGAATCTCGGCCAAAGCAGGCTGCGACGAATCATCAATAAACAGCTTGGACTTACTGAATTGCGCGGCCGACATCGTCAGGCGTTGGCCCATGCCAGCATCTAAACGCCCTGAACGCAAATTGTCGTGACGAATGCGGGCATGCGACGACAACATACGAACGATCAATTGATCGCCAGGCATTTCCAAGGAGAACATCAAAACGCCTTTGCCATGTTCAATGGCCATGCGTTCCATCATGTTCAACGACAGCGCAGTCTTACCCATTGCAGGCCGCGCCGCCAAAACAATCAAATCGCCAGGCCGGAAACCTTGCAATTCATCCAAATCGGTGAAGCCAGTAACCAATCCTTGCGGGGTGCCGTCGTGGCTCAAAATCTTGTCGAGGTTCTTCTCGATCAAATCCTTGGCGCGCACGATGTTGCCATCGACCAGTCGATCGCCCACTGCAAAAACTTTTTGTTCGGACAAATTGACCAACTGTTTGACGTCGTCATTTTCGGCGTCGTGAACCAAGCGGATAATTTGATCGGCGGCAGAAATCAAACCGCGCCGAATCGCATTATTTTGAACGATGTTGACGTGATTTTCCAGGAAAGCTACCGACGGCACCGCTTCCATCAACTCGATCAAATAAGCCCGACCGCCCAATTCTTCGGTCCGCCCCAAACGCTCCATTTCGTGAGCGATGGTGACCGGGTCGCAAGCGCCGGAGGCCCGACCTTCCTGTTGGTCGATGAGCGCAAACAGGTTGCGATGGCGCGCGGAATAAAAATCTTCCGCCCTCAATTTGGCAACGACCTCCGGGGCGCAGCGCGGATCGCGCAGTACGCTGCCGAGCACGCATTTTTCCGCTTCAAGGTCGAAGGGAAGCTGGTCGTTCAGGTTGCCAGTTGCCATCTTAATAGAACCAGGATACCGCAACCGGCGGCTGGGTTCTCCACAGCCGCCGGCGAATTTGCGAAGGGATTAAGCTTCGGTTTCTGCCTGGATGGCGACCACCCAGACCTTAATTTCGGCGTTTACATCACCGTGCACGTGGACGGGCACAGGGTATTCGCCGGTGGTACGGATGGGTTCAGCCAGACGCACATTTTGCTCGGTCACATCGAACTTCTTTTTGATCAAGGCGTCGGCAATGCGCTTGGCAGTTACCGCCCCGTAAAGGTGCCCTTCACCAGAAACTTTCTCTTCGAAAGTCAGTTCCAAAGCGTTCAGGAGATCAGCAACCGCTTCAAACTCCTTATTCAGCTCGATGCGCTTCTGCTCGGCCTCGGCGCGAGCTTTTTCAACGCGGCGCATTCCATCCTCTGAGAATGTAAATGCCTTGCCGCATGGTACCAAGTAATTCCGAGCGTAGCCTGAGGAGACTTCAATGACGTCACCCACAAAACCCAAAGTAGGAATGTCCTCTCGCAAGATGAGTTGTGTTTTCATCAGACAGTGTGGGGCATGAGGGCTAGGAAACGAGCGTATTTGACCGCGCGCTTCATCTTGCGCTGGTTACGGGCGTTCAAGCCTGTACGCTGCGCCGAGTAAATGCGACCCTGGCTGTTCACGAAGCGCAGCAGAGTTTCGACGTCCTTGTAATCAAACTCAATCGAGTTTGGATTTTGCGGAGTTGCAACAGTGGAGATTTCTTCAGTCATGATTTTGCTCCTTAGCTGTCAGATTTAGTGGATTCAGTTGCGGCGGCAGCAGGCTTTTCAGCAGCTTTTCCACCCTCACCTTCAGCTTTGGCAGCCGTCTTGGCTTCCGCTTTGACTTCTGGCTTGGCTTCAGGGGCGGCTCCACCATCGAATTCATCCGCTTCAGGCTCATCAGCAAACGGATCGAATTCTGGCTCTTCATCTGGTACCGCGACGTCGGTGTCAGCAACGTCTGCAATGCCTAATGCCAACTCTGCAGCGGGAATTTCTTCCTCTTTCAGAACCAACATGCGGATAACTGGACCCAATAGGTACATTTCCGCTTTGGCCTTGCTCACGGTTTGCTGGCTGGCTTGCAGGTAGCCCAGCAAATAGGTGGAACGGGTGTTACCTTGAATCGGGTAAGCCAATTGGCTTTCGCGCCAGTGACGCAAAACCTTGACTTCGGCCCCGTGCTTTTCAAGGGTGGCTTTCACCCAGTCACGGACGGCGTTGAACCCCTGGTCACGGACTTCTCCGTTATCCAGCATGAACATCGCCTGGTAAATGTAATCGTTATCATTCATTTTCTGCCATTCCGGTTCGACCGGTTTGCTTCAGGACCATCCCGAAGTCACGCCTGCGGCTTGCGGCGGTTGTAACGAGCTTGGATCTCCTCGATGGGAACACCCAATGCCCAGTCCTCCGCGGCACACGAAGCAGTCAGCAAAGTCTCTTCAATGACTTCAGTTTCGTCGGCGCGGAAGGTGTCGAGGACAAAGTCCACCGTGTTGGATTTAGGGCTGCCGACGCCTATGCGTAAGCGAGCGTATTCTTGGCTTTGCAGGCAGTCTTCAATCGAGCCCAAGCCATTATGGCCGCCCGCACTGCCCACCGCCCGAGCGCGCAACGCGCCCAAGTCCAGGTGAAAGTCGTCCGTCAGGACAAAAATTTGTGCGGCATCAGTCTGAAGCTCGCGCATTGCGGCAACCACGGGGCCACCACTGCGATTCATGTAGGTAAGTGGCCATAGCAGCGCAAAACCGCGTTCCTGGTCCACCACCCAATCTGCCACCCGCTGTCCTCCAATTATGAGAGGCTCAGGCGTGGCGTTCAGACGATTTGCAAAAAGATCGATCGCGTCAAAGCCGACGTTATGGCGCGTGGCGGCGTATTTACCACCCGGATTGCCCAATCCGACGACCAAGCGCGGCCCCGGTTGGGGCGTGGGCTCCTGAATTTCCATTTTGGGATCCAACAGGAGCCGGCTGCGCCTACTCTTCAGCCTCTTTAGCAGCCACCTCAGCAGCATCGCGGGTGACGCGGACTTCACCGCTTGCATCGCGCAGGAAATCAATGTGCTGAATGAAATCCCCCATGGAATCCCATTGCACTTCCTGCAGCACGACGATTGCTTCCTCGCCTATGTTTTCGAGCGTGAAAGCGCGGAAACCGTGGCGAATGGCAGCATCGAACTCGTGCTGATCAAGGAGGATTTGCTGGCTAGGTAAGCCGCCACCAATGACATTGGCTGGGTAGCCGCCATTTTTGCGGTAGGCATCGGCGGCCCGTGTTCCAAATTGATCACGGGTCTGGACGTTCTTAAGGACGGTGGTTTCCATCGTTTCTGGTTCTCTCTACGGAGAAGGAACGCGACATTCTAACGTCGGCGCGGTCAATCGAACAGTGCGGAAACTGACTCCTCTTTGTGAATGCGTTGAATGGCTCTGGAGAGCAGCGGCGCAATGGAAACCTGAGTCAAATTATCCGGCAAATCGCCACGCAGTGGCACCGTATTGGTGACCAGAATCTGCTCCACCGGAGCGTGCGCCAAGCGCTCGCGGGCTGGACCGCATAAAACCGCATGGGTGGCAGCAATAAACACTCGTTTAGCCCCCTTATCCTTCAATATTCGTGAGGCTTCGGCGATAGTGCCAGCGGTAGAAATCATGTCGTCGGTGAGCAAAATATCGCACCCGTCGACGTCGCCGATGACGTTTTCCATGACCACCTTGTCGCCGCTGGTGCGCCGTTTGTCAACGATCGCCAGTCCGCAATCCAAATTTTTCGCCCAAGCACGAGCCAATTTTACCGCGCCCACGTCAGGCGCACAGACGGTCAAATTATCCATTTTCATGTCCCGCACCACCTCTTGCAGCACCGGCCGCGCCCACAAGTGGTCCACAGGGATGTCAAAGAAGCCCTGAATTTGCTGAGCGTGCAGGTCGATGGTTAGCACCCGATTAGCGCCTGAGGCAACCAACATATTTGCTACCACCTTGGCCGAAATCGGCACCCGCCCCTCATCTTTGCGGTCCTTGCGTGCATAGCCAAAATACGGCATGACGACGGTAATCCGGCCGGCGCTGGCACGCCGCAACGTATCCAACAACAGCACCGTTTCAAGGATGTACTCGTTCACCGGCGGGCAAGTTGGCTGGATCAGGAAAACGTCGGCACCGCGCATGTCGTCATGCACTTTGATGTCGATTTCGCCGTCAGGAAAACGTCCGACGTATGCCGACGCCAGCGGCACGTCCAGGTGGCAGGCAATTTCGTGGGCCAAGTCCGGGTGGGCAGTGCCCGTCACCATTTTGAAGCGATCCATTTGAGGCAAGTTATCCTGAAAAACGGGGGAAGGTGCAGTGCTTATGAGGGACATTGGCTTAGGCTTAGTCAGCTCAATTTTTTGGCGGGTAAAGGCCGCGCCGGCACACCGGCGACGACGCCATGATCGGGTACATCTTTGCCGCGAGTTACCACGCAGCCCGCAGCAGTCATGGCATCGTTGCCGATCTTGACTGGCGCAACTAACACCGTGCCCGAGCCTATAAAGGCGCGTTCACCGATGATCGTTGGGTGCTTGTGTTTGCCGTCGTAATTGGCAGTAATGGTGCCGCAACCAATGTTGGCGCGGGCTCCCACCTGGGCGTCACCCAAATAGGTCAAA
>JACKQG010000520.1_pt1 | contig 56200 bp, 45 predicted proteins | sample 8237621 | NCBI WGS metagenome assembly JACKQG01 (sample SAMN15677084, study PRJNA649215) | marine metagenome | biome: marine; feature: Black Sea; material: saline water; isolation source: suspended particulate matter (SPM) from the Black Sea western gyre | collected 2013-06-09/2013-06-10 | depth... | reverse complement strand
AGAATTGCCAGAAACAGAGGCTACTGTTCTTACTGCCGACGATCTTCAAACTACTATCCAAGAGAGCATCGAACCTGATTCATGGGATGGCGAGCTGCACACTCTAAGCATTGAAAACGGAACTCTTATTGCGCACCACCGTCCTGAAGTTCTTGATGAAATTGCGCAAATGCTTGAAGACTTGCGTGCACCGGCTAACATCATGGTCGACATCAAGATTCGTTTCTTGCTAGTTGAAGATTCTTTCCTTCAAGATGTCGGAGTTGACTTCCGTGGCCTTGGTAACGATGCAACCTCTGGTGTTGCTGGCGATGCTGGCGCAATAAACAATGTGTTTAACGACTTTGGCGATTCCACCAATTATGGCTCACCTGGCGCACCAGGCGTCCTTGGTACTGGCCAAGATGTTGGTGCAGCATTCGCAGAATCCGGAGAAGACTTGCTAGTTATCGCTCGTACAGAAAACCTGTTCGACAGTTCAATCGGTAACTCTGATTTTGAAGCATCTGGCGGCTTTGCTATGCAATACGCGTGGCTAGACGACACCGAGTTAGAATTAATTCTGCGCGCTGTGAAAAAGTCTAAGCGTTCTGAAATGGTTATTGAGCCTAGCTTAATGGTTTACAATACAGCACGCGCTAATTTAGTTGTTGCAAACCAAGTCTCTTACATCTCTGACTTTGATGTATCTATTGCATCTTCTGCTTCAATCGCCGACCCGATTGTCTCTGTTGCCAACGATGGCGTCTTCTTAGACGTTCGTCCGGTTGTAACTGCCGACAGACGTTTCGTCTGGATTGACGTACGCCCTACTGTTGCTAACTTGCAACGCCCGATTGCTACCCTGCAAACATCACTTGGTACTGGTTCTCCGGTTAACTTAATGCTGCCTGAGCTCGAGTTGCAAAAAGTACGCACACGCGCTTTGGTTCCAGATGGCGGCACTTTACTCCTCGGTGGTATGAAAACCATCAAAGAGAAAACGCTTGATTCTGGTGTCCCATTCCTAAGTGACATCCCAATTCTGTCATTCTTCTTTTCGCGCACGGCTTCGTATGAAACCTACCAGAAGTTGCTCATTTTGCTAACTGCAAAAATTATTCTTCCAGAAGAACACGAGCCAACACCTGTGCCGAGCCTTCTTTAATAGAATAAAAATGAGAAACTATGCCGCTGGAGACGTATATACGTCTCCGGCTTTTTTTAAAAATAGCCTAGCACACTAATTCTGCATCAATGATTACTGGAATTACCCTTTGCCTCATGTTCGCCTTGCCACAGCAAGGTGGCACCGACTTGCTCTCTGCAAAAAACGCCGATGCGTCCCGAGCAATTACTGCCGAGTTCGGACTAGATTATTGGTCAGAAAAACTCCTAGTGCGCTCACTAGAAAACGCATCTTCTGACGAAGGAAGGTCTGACTTGCTTTTGGCTCGTTGTGATGTTTTGCGCATGGTTGCTGGCAAAAAGCTTGATGATCTAGAGCGCCTCATAGCTTTAGGCCAAGCCGGCACTGCTTATAGCGAATACTTGGCAAGTAGCCCGAGTGCTTCTCGCGCCACCAAGGCGCAATCTAATTTGGGTACGCTTGCATTTGTTTATGGTCAAACCTTAGTACAGCTTATCAACAGTGGTGGCATATCTGGAAGCCAGCTCGAAGATGCGACCAAAGAAGCTGATGTGATTTTCACATCTGCTGTGGCCGGAATTACAGAGGTTATTGCTTGGTGGGAAGCCCTACCTCACGACGATCCAGATAAAGCCAGCTCTGAATATACTGATTACCTGCCTTCTGTTTACAATCGCGCGCTCATTTACCGCTTTTGGTCAGAACTTTTTGATGCCGAAAGTATCTCTAGAGATGATAAGGCAACAACCGCGATAGAGTACCTCGAAGAATTCGCAGGTGGCGCTCCATTCTTGCCTCAGCAACGTGGGTATTCGGCCCTTGGCGACTGCTATGTCGTACTTAAAGAATATGACGAAGCAGCAAGCTATTTCGAATACGTGATTGATCGTATCGCAAGCGTTCTTGAAGAAGACGGAAGTAAAATGGGTTTAAACTACATTGCCCAATTGCAAGACGTTAGCCAAGAGGCAACTCTCGGCATGGCCAAAATGTATAGACGAAATGGCAACGTTTCTCAATTCTGGGAAACATATACCAAGTTCGAGTTATGGGCGTCGCTAAGTTCCTCAACTGTTAGTCGCAGTGGCTCTTTACTGCGCTTGTCTGCTGCCGAACAGATGATTTCCGAAGGCCGCGCCGCTGATGCTATTAACCTAGCCTCAAATGTTGCTGAATCCAACGAGCGTAGCATTTTGCGATTGCAAGCCAACTCCGTAATGGGCCGTGCAATTACATTAGCACCGGCCGATGCCGACATCTCGCTTGACATTCTATATAGCTCTGCCGAAGGAGCATATTTCCAAAAACGCTATGCTGATGCTGCCGATGGTTTCCGTCTGTTAATCCCACGCCTCGACAATGTCGATGAAAATTACGGAGCAAAAAGCTATTACTACTTAGGGCTCTGCTGGGCCAAACTTGATTTGCCGATATTAGCAATGGTTAGTCACCAAGTCGGTTACCAAAACTACCCTAACGACGAAGAATACGCATTGAAGAATGCTGAAAAATGGCAAAAGGCTGCTGAAAAAATGTCGATTGCTAATCCCGAAGATGACATTCTTCGCGAATTCAATAGTGAAGCTACACAGGCCGTCCAAATTCTTGGTGGTGGCGACAACCTTGAATGGAACCAGGCAAAGCAGTTGCTTAACTTAGCCAAGGCGTCGGCGAGCAAGGCCAAGGGGACTGGCCCAGACAGCAAAGAGTCTCGCAATGCTGCTAACGCATACCAACGAGCCATCGAGTCTTTATCTAAGATTCCTGCTGATAACGACTTTTATGAATTTGCAAAGGTATCTATTGGTGTTGCTGAATATAACGCCAGCGAATTTGATGCAACTGCAGCAGCTCGTTCGGTTAGCATTTTGAGTGATTATATTGATAACTACATTGCAGATGCCGCTAACGATCCCCAAGATCCACTGCAACGCAAGATCCGCAAAGACAAAGAACCTGAAGCTGTATTTTATCTAGGGTTGGCACAACGCAAAAACGGAAATAATCTCGGTGTACTTAGCACCTTTGACAATTTTCTTGAGCGCTATTCAGACCAGCCATCATTGGCTTATGCGGCAATGAGTTACTGTGTTGAAGCGCATATTAGCTTAGAAAATATTGATGGCGCAATCGCAGCCTATCAAGACATGCATGCTAAAGGCGCTAGTGATGCTCGCATTTCTATCGCTGCTTATTACCTGTACATGCACTATCGTAGCGCAACTGAAGCTGCCTCAGCAGAAGACAAACTAGCACTGATTCCACTGCAGGCAAAATATGTTCACGATTTTAATGCATACTCTTCCGCTCCTCGCTGGCAAAACCTTTTGAGCGAAGCCGACTTGTTAACTAAAATTTCTAAGTTTAAAGAGGCAGGCGAGCTATACGAGACTGTTCTAAATGATCACTCTAAGGCCAAAGACTTCACTGCTGCTTTCGCGTTTAAAACTCAAATAGGATTTGTTGAATCCTTATTGGCGCAACGTCAAATTGGCAAAGCTGTACCTTTAGTTGATGCCATGCTTAAAGAGCGTCCCGAAAACCTCAGGGTAAAATCGGCAGCAGTTAAAGTTAAGGCGGGTTTCTTGCTTTACATCAATAACCGCGTCGTAGAAGTTCCCGGACAAGGCACGGAAGAGGCATTGGCCACTGCGTCAAAACTTGCCAGTGAAATCATCAAATTGGCTGCTTTCCAGGCAGACAATTCTACACCTTCAATTAACAAGTATTATTACGCACCTTGGTGGGAGGCCCAACTCACTCAGGCTTACGTGCTGTACCAACGCAACTTAACTTCCCCCGCAGACCTAGGCAAACACCAGAAGTTCGTTAAAGGACTTCAGCGCCAGGCTCCAGAATTAGGGGCCGACATTGTTGGACGCCGCATTTCCGAGTCACTTAAATGGTTACTAAACCGCTAATCTCATGATTCTAAGCACACTTTCATTAGTATTTTTTGCCGCGCAAGCCCGAGTTGATTTACTCGATGGCTCTAAATCCTTTGGCGAGATCTCAAACATCAACCTCAATGCAGTTACTATCGTTGATAGCAATGGCGACGAGCTTGTAATAAATAACGATTTGATTCTTGAAGTAGTTCCAACACTTAGCCCTGAAATGATGGCGGCCGAATCTGCGGCATTGAAACTAGATTTCATGAATGCTACAAATGGCTTCGACGATGCTGCATCAAAAGCAGATAAGCCTTATCTGGCAGCTTATGCCAAACTAAAGCAAGCTGAGGCATTTGTGCTTTGGGCAAGCAGTGATGCTAGCCAATACTCAACTGCGATTACACAGCTTAAGACCTGGGTGTCAGACAACAGCGATTCCTTCTGGTTGCCCCGTGCGCAAATGGCACTTTCTATGGCTCTTGCCAAAACAGGCGATATCGACGGCGCAACCAAACTAATGTCGACCCTTTCCGACATGGCTTTTGAAAAAAACTTGGCGCGTCACATTGAGCTTCAGGCAAATGTGATTCGTTGCCATGCGTTTTTAATTGGAGACCAAGCACAAGTCGCTCAAAGCCGTTTGGCAAGCCTTAGCGACAAGATCGGCGCGCTTGTGCGTGACTCAGAGACACCTTCTGCGTTATTAACAGCTGTGCGTGAATTGCAGTCGAAGGTTCAAATACTTGTTGGCCAAGCAATTCGTGACACCGAGGGCATGGCTTCTTCTAAATCGTATTGGCAAGCATTGTCCGACGATTCTGCTACTTCCCCGGTTGTACGCTCAGCTGCATGGCTTGGCCTTGCTGAAGCAGCTATTGACGGCGATAACTTGCGCTCAGCACAGCTACAACTGGCAAAAATAGTGGCTACGATGCCATCCTCGCCTGACGTCACTCCGCAGGCTTTATTCCTGCTTGCCGATGTCAGCAACCAACTTGAAGACGCAAAGACTTCTCGCTCTGCCCTTAATCAGCTGAGCTCTTCTTACCCAAATTCTGATTGGGCAATAAAAGCCGCATCTAAAGGACTATAATCGTCCTGAGATTGCTAAAATCGACACCTCATTCAGCGGCAACTCTACCGCAATAAACAATTAACAATCATGTCAAACGTTCGTAATTTCATTCCAGTCATGGCTGGTGTACTACTTACCACTCCTCAGCTGCTTGCTGGCGAAGAGGGTGGCGCTTCAATTGTTGACGGTATCAAGAATGCCGGCGCAATTGGTGCTTTCATTATCCTAATGTCTGTGGTGGCAATGGCACTAGTCATTGAGCACTTCATGACAATTAAGCGCGAAAAGCTTGCCCCACCTGAGGTTATCGACGAAATTGAAGAATTGTTCAACGACAAGAATTACCAAGAAGCTCTAGAAGCATGCGAGGCGCAGCCTTGCTACTTCAGCAACGTTGTTCTTGAGGGTATACGTAAAATTGGTCACCCTTTCCCAACTATTGAAAAGCACCTTGACGAAAAAAACGAAGAAGAAAACCTCAAGCTGCAACAGAAAATCGGTTGGTTAAGCCTTATTGCTGGCCTTGGCCCTATGATGGGTCTGTTCGGTACTGTATGGGGAATGGTTGGCGCTTTCGCCAAGATTAGTTCTGCAGGTGCTGGTGGTGTAAACCCTGCCGACTTCGCGGGTACTATTTCTTTGGCCCTAATGACGACCGTACTTGGTCTTGTGGTAGCGATTCCAACTACCGCTTTTTACGCGCTATTCCGCAATAAAGTTCAAATGATGAGCCTTGAAATCGGCACTATCGTAGAAGACTTATTTGAGCGCTTTCGCTCAGTTGGCTAACAATTCTTAAAGTAGTACTTTAATATGTCAAAGAACGACAAAGAATTCGAAGAGATTGAAATCGACATGACGCCGATGATCGACATGACATTCCTGTTGATTATCTTCTTCATCTTGGTGAATGACATGTCGAAAAAAGACCTCGAGCAGCTTAAGCTTCCAATTGCCATGGAAGCTGGGCATGACGAGCCTCCTGAACGACGTCAAATCCTGAACATTCGCTGGTTCCCTGCTGGCGGCGTACCTCAAGGGGTAGTCGACCAATACTTAAAAATGGGCATCGGAATTCCGCCAGACCAAGAGTGGTCTGACATCGTATGGCGTGGGCAAATCTTGTACTACCCAAACATTGATACCGGAGGGCGCACCGATCCTATCCGAAAAGGACGTGCCGACTATTACTGGAAGCTAGCGCAAACCATGGAAAACGAATGGGTTCCATTCTTTGAACGAAAAATGGATGAAACGCTTGGCATCGAACTGCCAGACGACCCAATCCTGCTACGTGCCGACCGTAATACACCTTTTAAGTATCTTCAGAAAATCATGGAAGTCTGTACACGCGACGGCATTCAAATTTGGAAAGTCCAACTAGCTGCTTCTGAAGATCCAGCTGTTGTTGAAGCGCGTCAAAAGGCCAAGGGTAATTAATCATGGGTAGAAAAAAGAAAAAATTCGAAGAGGTCAAGACTGACATGACGCCAATGATTGACGTCACATTCTTGTTGCTGATTTTCTTCATTGTTACTCTTAAGTTCAAAATTCTTGAAGGTCGTCTCGATGCGGCACTGCCTAAAGACCGTGGTACTTCTTCTTCCGAGTCTGAAGAAATCGAAAAAATTGACATCTTGCTCAAGGTTGCAGAACCTGGCGAGTTGGTAAAAGACGAAGCAAATCCTGGCCTTCTGCAATACGAAGGTCGCAAAATTCGGGTCGAAGTTGGTGCTCACAAGTACTACTACTTCCCATTTGACATCAAAGATCCAGAAGACCCACTACCTGAGTTGACTGCATTCTTGAAAGACCCTGCTTTTGACGTCGAAGAGACTCCTGTTTCCCTCGATGCTCGCAAGGGTGTGGTTTATGGCGACATCATCGTTATCCTTGATGTAGTTATTCGTGAAAAGTTTCAAAAGGTGTCCTTTGCTGGCACCCAAGAGCAAGACTAAACTCTTTGATTTAGTTGATTTAGGTGCGGTTTAGCATGGCGAATTACCCTGCGAATTGCTAATCTGTGCCCTCCTGCTGCAAGGCAGGACTCCCTTCAATCCCCCGCCTTCCTTTAGTGTCGTTTTACGCGATAAAAAATGAAAACATTCCTAAATTCCGCTGCCTTCACCATCTCACTTGCGTTGTTAATCGGCGCATGTGCATCATCTGAATCTGACTTTGACCAAGAAATGGCTTTCCCTAGCCATCAAGAAGACGCGGTTGCTGAGACGGAAGTAATCGTTGCTCCTCAGCAGCAGTCTGAGACTGGCATTGTTGAGCAAGCCCAGCAGTCTAACTCTCTGCGCGACCAGCAAATTGCGATGCTAGTTCGTGAGCATGTTACCCGTGCACGCCAGGCATATGCCGACGCACGTTTGCTTGAATCAGAGAACGAGTTACTTGCTGCTCTGCAGTTAAATGCTAGCGCCAGCGATGCCATCAATTTGCTCGAACAGGTTCAAATTGCGCTTGGCCGTGCTAACAACGACATCACCGGTTCGAACGACGATGTTCTACTTCGCGCCAAGGCTCGCGGCGAACGTCTGCAGGCCGATGCAGCAGCAAATATGCAGGCCGCGACTCAGCTTCTTGCCGAGGGTAACTACGATGCAGCGCTTGGTAAACTTAATTTAGCTAGCAGTATCGTTAATGGCTCTGACTTAAATATCGATTGGGCAGGCGCTGATCAAGAGATAGCTAGTCTGCTATCAGAGGCGACAAGTGCGCGTGATGCAGCAATGGCAACGCAGCGCGAACAGGCAGCTCGCGATTCGTTCAATTCATTACAAGAACAGCGTCAACTCGAGCTCGAGCGTCAAAATCTACGTCGCGATGGCATTCTCGAAGATGCCATCCAAAACTTTAGCGACAGCAATTTTGACAAGACTATTGAATTAACTTCTGGCTTAATGCTTGAAGACCCACACCATGCGCGTGCCCAAGAGCTACATGCTGCAGCTGAAAAGGCTCGCCATGCCAGCCTTGAAGACACATGGGTAGAAGTTCGTGCCGATCGCTATAGAACTTGGCTTGAAGACATTGAAGAAGCTCGCGTTTTAAATAACGATGTAGTTACCATGCCAAATGCCGACCACTGGCGCAAAATCAACGAATTGCGCAAGAAATACCGCGAGTTGCCAGACGAAGAGGCGAATTCTGCTGAAAACACAAAGATTAAGAACGAAATCAGCACTCAGCGAATTCCAAGTCTAGTATTTGAAGGAGAAACTTCACTTGAGACTGTGGTTGATCAATTAAGAACATTTACCAATATTCCTTTTGTTGTAACAGCTGACGCTATTGATGCTGTTGATGCCGAGGGTATTGAGTTCAACTTGTCAATGACACACGAACTAAGCGTCGAGCACGCTCTAAATATTATTACTGATGCAGCAGGCCCTGAAGTCATTTACAGCTTCCGCCACGGTGTTGTTTATATCACTTCGATTGCTAACGCGTACAACAACCTAGAATTGCGCCCGCACGATATCCGTGACTTAACAGCCATGATTGTTGACCAGGCAGCACCACAAATCGATAAGATTATGTTGCCAGACTCAAGTTTTGAAACAGAAGATGAGGCTCCACAATTTGGTGGCCCTGTTGGCGAACCAGTTCCTATCATGGACCCAGACAACATTGCGACTTTGGTTCAACAAAGTATTGCGACTGGAACATGGGATTCAATAGAAGGCGTCTCGATTACTGCGCAAAACGGACAACTTTTCGTCCGCCATACTCCTGAGGTGCATCGTCAAATTGATGACTTCCTCGAAGGCTTCCGACGTTACACATCTTCGATGGTGAATATTGAGGCAAAGTTCCTGACCATCACTAAAGATTACCTCCAAGAAATTGGTGTCGATTGGCGTGGTGCGCGAACCGGTGTTGCAGATGGTTCCCAGTTAATCCCTCTCGACGATGTCACAGCCGGATTTGACGACAATGCTTCTGCTGCGTTTGACGACAATGGCCTTGGACTACCTTCAGGCGCTGGCTCAAATCCAACAGCTGGTGCTTACTACAGCGAAGGCGCTGATGGTTCAATTCGTGCCCGCACAGAGGGTGTTCTAAGTGACTACGGTTCACGTCTAAGTGTTACTGGTGGCCTTGCAATGCAGCTGTCATTCATCGACGACCTGCAATACAGCCTAATCATGAATGCCGTGCGCAAAGATGAACGTGCCCAAGAATTAACCTCGGTAACTTTATCTACTCAAAACACCGAGCGTGCATACGCTGCGATGCTCAACCAAATCACTTACATCCAAGACTTCGAGGTAGAAGTGGCGTTAGCATCATTTATTGCCGACCCTACTATCGGTGTTATCTCAGACGGCATTGTGCTTGATGTTCGCCCAACGATTGCTCAAGACCGCAAGACTGTAAGCCTTGAATTGCGCCCTACTATCGCAACAATTTTGCGTCCGATTGCTGAATTCACTTCGTCACTAGCAGCACTTACAACCCCGATTACAATTCAGCTCCCTGAATTGCAGGTTGCTTCAGTAAACACTACTGTAGTTGTACCAGACGGCGGAACAGTTGTTATCGGTGGCCTTAAGAAGTTGTTCAACATCGATCAACGCGCAGAAATACCGTTCTTGTCTGACATTCCTGTCTTAAGCTTGTTGTTTAAGAAAGAAGGCGAGGCTTCAGAGAATCGCGATGTGATTCTAATGATTACTGCCACAATTATTGACTCAAACGAATTAAAAGATCGCCTCGAGCACCAACTTGGCAACTAGGTTGTCAGCGACTTTAAGTTAACAAAAAAAACCTCGCTCTATGCGAGGTTTTTTCATTTACCAGAAAATACGTTGTAATGGTCGGCTAGTATCTGACGCAGCTCAACGAAGTCGTTAATCTCATGGTTAGGCTTTGTCAGCGGAGAGTTGACGCTATGCTTACCACCGCCATTGACCCATACGGTCACCATGCCTGCAGCATTTGCCGAGTCAACGTCATGAAAAGGATGGTCTCCGACGTGCAAAATATTTTTTGCTGAGCACCCGGCCTTTTTAGCGGCTGACTCGTAAAGCTTTGGATTTGATTTAGCCACCCCGGCATCATGCGTGATAAAAATCAACTTAGGGTCGATGTATTTATCGATTCCGAGACGTAATATTTTTTCAGTTTGCTTCCTGACTAATCCAGAGCTAATCACACCTAACTTAATGTTTGCCTTATTAATATCACTTAAAAGTTGACGGTCGGCGTCATCGATGTGCAAGTGTTTCCATTTTGCATTGTGATAAGCTATCACTCCGGCAACAACCATCAAGTCAACATTGATGTTGCGAGTCACCTCACTCGGCAAGCGCTTAAGTAAAAAATCGTAGTGGTGGTCGTGGTTAGAGCCAAATTCTTGTACGACTAATTCTAGCTCGGATAGCAAGAAATCGATACTGGCATCAAGTCCGCGATCAATCATTGCCTGCAATGCATCGTGGCGCGCACTTGAAACGAAGTCTGTAGTCGCGAACAAAGTATCGTCGATGTCTAGAAAAATCACCTCTAGCTTTGAAGAATCTGTCATGCCTCTAGTTTAACTCAATCACATTGTCAGTTACTATCAAGTTAGTGACAATACTTTATGAGAAACTCTTGACACAAGATCGCTGTCGTGACTGATAAATAGATAGCTAAGACCGCGATTTTTTTGCAAGTCTAACAACAAAGCAACTATTGCTTGCTGAGCACTTTGGTCAAGCGAAGAAATTGCTTCGTCACAAACCATCACTGCCGGATTAAGCGCCAAAGCCCGAGCAATCGCTACGCGCTGACATTGCCCGCCACTGAGCTGAGATGGTAGGCGGCCAGCAATTGCTTGAGAATCTAGGCCCACCTCGTCAAGCAAGGCTAGCGCACGACTTTTGAGCTCGGCTCTAGACAAAGCTAGGTGCACTTCGAGTGGCTCAGAAACCGATTTGTGGACAGGAAGCAGCGGATTTAACGAACTAGCAGGGTCTTGAAAAATCATGCTAACATGACGACGCCATGCGCGTTGCGCCTGTTGTTTGGGGTCATGCAAATTAATTATTTCATTATCAACCAATAAATTTAATTCTCCTTCAAGCTGGTGCGCTAATCCACAAACAGCACGCGCAATTGTAGATTTCCCGGAACCAGATTTACCAACAATCGCTAAAGTCTGCCCGTGATGCAAAGTAAACGAAATACCTGAAACAGATTTCACTAATTTAGCGCGACCAATTATTCGAGGCACCTTATAAAAAACTGACATACTCTTGGCCTCTAAAACCAACTCTGCAGATTCTGCGTTAGAGACATTTTGAATTTTGTCATCAGCAGCTTGCAGCAATCTTTGCGTGACAGGATGCTTGGGATTAGAAAATATTTCGTGGCTTGCCCCTACTTCGACCACCCGCGCTTTTGACATTACCAATACTTGATCGGCAATTAATTTCGCCAAAGAGATATCGTGAGTAATGAACACCAAAGCCAATTCTCGCTCTTTACTTAATCGCATAAGCAAATCAACAATCATGCCCTGCGTTTGCGGGTCAAGTGCGGTAGTGATTTCATCTGCAATAAGCACTTGCGGGTCGGCTGCCAATGACAAAGCCAACAATAAACGCTGGCGCTGACCGCCACTTAGTTGGTGTGAATAACGGTTAGTAATATTTGACAGCTCTGCAAGCCCCACCTCGGCCAACAATTTATAGCTTCGCTGTAGCCGTTCACTGGATGACAATTGGGGGAAATGCGCGCGCAACATCTCGTCAAGCTGGGTATGAATGCTCAGCACCGGGTTGAGACAAGAACTTGGGTCTTGAAAAACATAGGCAACATGCTTGCCACGCAATCTACGCAATTCATTTTCAGGCATTGCGTCAATTCGCTGAGCCCCGAAGTTAATTAGCGCCGACTCACGACCTAACCCGGACGGTAGCAAATTCATAATCGCCAAACAAGCAAGCGATTTACCTGAACCAGACTCGCCCACCAAAGCAGTAATTTGCCCAGGAAACAAACTCAGTTCAAAATCGTCAACGACAGTTAGCGATGAATCCTCGGCAACAACCGTCAACTCACTAACCGAAAGAATGGGGACGACATCCACACCATGATTGTATGAGATTGCACACTCGTTTTCTTGATTACAATCTTTTATCCTGTGACTAAATGAAATTGCTTGCTCTGCTACCTTTGCTCTGCTGCTGTTCACCGCAGCCTGCCGAACTGAGCATTGTTAATGGCGCCGAGCTCGACTCTTTTGACCCTCACTTGGCGACTAGTGCTGCGAGCACGCGCCTGTTGAGTGCTGTTTTTGACTGCCTAACTGCTATCGACCCGAACAGTGGCGCGCTACTGCCCGAGCTAGCATCTGATTTTAGCGCATCAAACAACAATCGGCGGTGGCGCTTTCACATTCGCCCTGATGCGCGCTGGTCTGACGGGTCGGCGATTACCCTAACAGACGTGCATGACAGCTGGAAGCGCTTGCAGAGGCCATCCACGGCTGCCCCCTATGCTGACTGGCTGCGTGGAGCCACCATCGGGATTATCGACGGCGCCGTGCAGGTAGATTTTGAATCGCCGCAGCCTTTATTTGCTACTTATTGCACCTACCATGCTCTTGCTCCACTTCCTAAAGTTTTGCGCGACTCGCCACCTGGATATCTTCCGCCGGCAATGCTTTACTCTGGACCATACGCAATAGCCGAGCACCATATTCGTGATTACACCAGACTCTCGATTAATAAATTTCATCGCAACTATTCTGATCAATCCTTCGCCACAATTGATTTCTTAAGCGTCGCCTCGCAGTGGACTGCACTTAATTTGTACCTCGACCATCAAGTTGATTTTATTCCTCAAGTGCCGCAGCTAGCAATAAGCAAGTTGCAACAACGGCACCCTGATGCACTTAAAATAACTCCAAGCTTCGCAACTTACTTTATCCGTTTACAGCAAAAAGAAGGCAGTGTTTTTAGTAACAAACAATTACGCAAGGCGTTGTCTCTAGCTATTGACCGCCAGCAACTTGTTAATTTACTCGGCTCGCAGCGCCAGGCAGCACCTGGCTTAGTGCCAAACCTTCTTGCAAACTACCCTGCTGCTGATAGCAATCTTTACCAGCCCAAAACAGCAAGGCGTGCGCTGCAAGTTGCAGCTGCTGACTTGCAGCTTGATGAAATTACTATCGACTACTTGTACCCTGCAAGCGAGCTTAATCGAACAATCGCCGAGTTTCTACAACAGCAATGGTTTGCTGAACTTGGCATCCGCGTCAGCTTAAACCAACTCGAAGCGAAATCATTTTTCCCGCTGCAGGCTGCGCAGCAGTACCAAGCCTCGCACTCAACTTGGATCGGAGATTATTTCGACCCTTATACCTTTCTAGAATTATTCCAAAGCTCACATCGCAACAACCGCAGCTCATTCAGCAACCTCCAATATGACCAGCTGCTTCAAGATGCGCAGCAATCTACAGACGCACAGCACCGCTTGCTGCTCTTGTCACAGGCCGAGTCGCTGCTCTTGAACGAATACGCCATCATCCCCCTGTGTTTCGATTCTAATTTGCAACTTTTACGGCCCGGCATCACCGGTCACACGCCAAACAAGTTCGGAATAATCGAATGGCATAAACTACGCCCGGCGGCTAGCAATGACTAACTTGCTACGTCGCTTTGCCTTTGCTGTTACCAGCGTGCTGGTAGTTCATGCTTTGGCTTTCATTATGCTTCATGGCACGCGCGGCGGCCCCTTTGACAGCAACCAGCAGCTCGCCCCTGAAACGCTTCTTGCCCTGCAGCAGCGCTACAGCCTCGACCAATCGCTGCTTAACCAGTATCTACAATCTCTAAAGGGATTGGCAACTCTCGACTTTGGGCCATCGCTGCAATACCAAGGAACATCAGTACAAGAGCTCCTTTACTCTGCTATCCCAGTGTCACTTAGCCTTGGCGCAGGTGCCCTGCTAGTCGCAATTCTGCTGGGGCTGGGCGCAGGGGTCTATGCTGCCAGCGCAAAGGCCCGCTTGCCAGTGGCCGTAATCCGGCTTAGTGGTGCAGCGCTACTTGCAACCCCAAATTTTGTAATTGCCGGAGTACTAATTAGCATTTTTGCCTTTGGCCTAAACTGCTTGCCTGTGGCCGGCCAACGCAGCTCTTGGTCCTTTGTGCTGCCGTGCCTAGCTCTTGGCTTGCCACTTGCAGCTCAAATATTCACATTAGTACAGCACCATGCCTTACAAGCAAAAAATAGTGATGCCTACCGCAGCGCAATGGCACGCGGACTAAATCCACGCGACCTGACAATAAACTACATCTTGCGGCCGAGCCTAATACCAGTTTTATCTTTTCTTGGTCCGGCTACTGCAGCAATCCTTACCGGCTCTTTGGTAATCGAAAGAATTTTTTCACTGCCTGGCCTAGGAACTTTTTTTGTGGATGCGGCTCTAGCCCGCGACTATACCTTGACGCTCGGCGTAACCGTGGTCTACACCGCAACTCTTGCTTGCTGTACTTTAATTGCTGACATTTTAATAATGAAATTCGACTCGCGCACAGAGGCAATGTAAATGTCAAGCAACAATTCTTTCCCGCGCTGGCAAGCTAGTCTGTTAGTAATCATTTGCCTTATAGCAATATTTGCACCATTGCTGCCACTGGCAGACTACAACCACATGGATGCCCAGCATAGTCTAGTACCTCCAGCGCTAACCTCGTCGCCATACCTTGGCACCGATGCTCACGGCCGCGACATGTTGGCGCGTATCATCTACGGCGCTAGAATATCATTAAGTGTCGGTATTTTCGGAACTCTAGTAGCATTATTAATTGGCATCCCCTTTGGCGCCGCCGCTGGCCTTGGCTCACCGCGACGCGACAACATCTTGATGCGGCTCGCAGACGCACTCGAAAGCATTCCAATGGTGGTATTCATTTTATTCATGCTATCGATTCTGCAAGAGTATCGTCTAGAACTTGCCACCATCGGCTTCGGCCGCCTTCAGCTATTTTTCGTAGCAATTGGGTTACTGTTTTGGCTACCGACCGCACGAGTTGTACGCGCCGAATGTTTGCGCATTAAAAAATTACCGTTCATTGATGCTGCCCGCAGCCAGGGCATGAGCGAATTAAACATATTTAAAAAACATTTACTTGCGCAGCTATGGCCAGCAATCGGCAGCATGCTAATAATCACCCTGCCGCGAGTCATCCTCATGGAAGCATTTCTGAGTTTCCTCGGCCTCGGAGTAGAAGCTCCTGCAGTCTCATGGGGACGCCTCGCAAGCGACGGCATGGCCACACTCAATCCTTTGGTCGACGCTGGATGGCTGCTTTATCTACCGAGCATTGCCCTAGTCGGCAGCCTGTTACTTTTTGCGCGACTAGCTAGATGGGCGCGCGATTACGTCGATCTCGACACGTAAATCTCGCGGCAAGCGCTGCACTTCGACACACGAACGCGCCGGCTGGTGCCCATCCATGTAATGGCTGTAAATTTCATTCATTGCATCAAACTCATTCATGTCAGCCAAATAAACTGTGGCCTTAACAATGTCTTGAAGACTACAACCAGCCGCCGCTAAAATTTCTTTTAAGTTAGAAAATACTTGATGGGTCTGACCGTCAATGTCATCACCAGCAACAGAATTATCAGGACGCATACCAACCACCCCCGAAGTGTAAACCCAACCGTCAATGCGAATTGCCTGACTGTAAGGACCTATGGCCTGTGAAGAATTATCAGTGTGAATTATTTTCATTTATTTTCTAGAGAGTAATTGCTGGTGAACGTTTGCGCTTAAGAACTTTTCGAGAGTACCACCGTTGGCGTAGACTTCTTGAATTAACCGCGATGAAATATATGAGTACTTGGCATTTGGCATTACAAAGACCGTTTCTATCGAATCATCAAGCTGGCGATTAGTAAGCGCCATTGGATATTCATATTCGAAATCGGTTACAGTACGAACGCCACGCAACAAAACTGACACCCCATGCTGTTGCGCATAGTCGACTAGCAAGCCACTACAAGTGTCAATAATCACCGGCAAATCTGCCAAGTCTTGGCGGAGCAAGTCGAGGCGTTGGTCGACACTAAACATCCCTTTTTTGGAAGAGTTGCTGGCAATTACAACCCGCAGCGAGCCGAATAGCTCGACGCCCCGCTGAATAAGGTCGTAGTGTCCTAGAGTAGGAGGGTCGAAGCTACCAGCAAACAAAGCATGGGGATGTAATTCTGCCATGCAAACATTGTAGTGTCGCCTAGGCTGGCTGGACGTCCACTTTATGCATGTACTGCAGGCAGCGCCCGAACCTAATACAGTTATCCTTTTTCAGCTATTTGCTGGGAACATTGCTGCTATTTATGCTGCCGCATAACGATAGTTTTTTGCGGCAATTGCTAGTTGCCTTAGCACCGGCATGTTGTGCTTTAGCCCTACTTGGCAGATGGTTAATGATTAACGTGCGAGCATGCGTGGTGGTGGCAATGCTGTCTTTGGCTTACTTACATCAACAGCCAGTGCAACAACTCGAGCACGCGCAGTTGCACCCAGTTCATTTTGTGGCGACGATCGAAGCGTATACATGCTTTGACGACTATGTCACCTACACTCTCAGAGATCTTAAGTGTATTACATCGCTAGACAGCTTAAATGGTATAAATACAATTCGCGCAATTAACAAACAGCTTTGCGAAGAAATAAAAATTGGCGATATTGTGAAGGGGCATGGGGTCCTTGAAAAAAAAGGACGTTGGCTTAGTATAAAAAAGTTTTCCTATTCTTCTTTAGGGCAAAACCAATTGCTGCCTTTTTGTATGCTGCGTCATTGGGTGCAAACCAAGTTGAGCAGCTTATTTAATGGCAATGAGTTAGGCATCGCCCGCGCACTTATTTTAGCAGACAAAAGCAGCCTCGACGATGTGCTTCAATCAGGGTATCGCAACTTTGGTTTACTACATCTTTTAGCTGTATCAGGCATGCACTTTTGGCTCTGGAATTTGTTCTTACGCCGCCTTCTTGGCTATCGCTTTAATCGTTGGCGCTTGCCGTTATTGATATTAGCCGCTGCCTTAGCAGGGTTTGGCCCAGCCGTAAGCCGCGCTCTCGGCTTTATCGTGGTGCGCGATATAGCGGCTGTGCATTGCCGAAGTTTTTCTGCTTTGCAGCTGCTTTCAGTAGTTGGACTTGGCGAGTTGCTTCTTTTCCAAAACAGTTACGCTGGATTGGGTTATGTGCTAAGTTATTGTGCAACTATTGCAATTATTGTTTGCAGCGATAGAGAAGGTGATAGCTCGCTGCAGGCGACCCTGCGTTGTTCATGGGCAGCATTCTTTGCAACCATGCCAATAATTCACTCCATTCAGGCAACCATTGAATTATTCAGCATTGTTTTCAGCCCCATTTTTGCTGTATTCACCACCGCACGCTTATTTATTATTTTATGTAGCCTGGCATTACCGACTCAGCCGATTAGTCAATGGCTGTTGTCGAAAATTAGCCTAGTCGAAAATAAGTTAATCAGTATTTGTGATTTGCTTCCCGGCACACCAATGATTGCGTCTACTAGTAGCCAAGTACTAGTAACTCTTTCTGCATTAACAGCGCTTTGTTTAGCAGCACCATTCTTGACACCAAACAAAAGGCGATTGCGAGCCGTAATGCTGCTGCTAGTGATAGTATTGCTGTCTTACAAAAGTCCTAATAAAATTGGCATCAGCATGATAAACGTTGGGCATGGACTCGGCGTGGTGATTAATGGCGAACAGCGCACAATTGGCTTCGATATTGGAAGCAAAACAATTGGCCCCAACAGACTGATTGACGGAGTGTATTTCAAAGAACTTCAAAACAACAAATGGCAGGCGCCTAATGAGTTTATTTTTTCTCATAATGACGCAGATCATGTCAATGGATTGCCAGCACTGATACGGCGTCTTGATGCACGCGAGCTAAGTCACCAAGAAATAATGTCGCTACAGATTCCGCCATGGGAAACCACAGCCTACCGCACCAAAGGAGACCTCAACTCTACAAGTAACGACAATGGCTATGCATTAGATATGCGCTACAAACAGCAAAGAATTATTGTACTCGGCGATCAAGACGGCACCGCTCTATTTGATTTAGCTCAACGCATACCTAAGGGGCCAGTCAGTGTTTTATTTAGTCCGCATCATGGTCTGAGCACTGACGGCCTAGCTATGTTGCTTGAACATTTGCAACCTGCTGAATTATGGACATCATGTGCGCCAGACAATTTTCCATTGCCAGCTCAAGAAATTGCGCAGTTTTACGGAGTCCCTTTGTTGCATACTGCAGCAGCGCCATTACGAATTATTTTTTAATGCCGATTAGATTTTGGATCGTCATCATTGGGTGAATCACTCAATCTTTACAGCAACTATTTTCGCAAGCAAAGGCCACTTGGTTGGCGTTGAAAGCCGCAGCGATCCAGGATTGTCGCGCGTTATTATGGTCGGCATGCCAGATGCAGTTGCCAAAGAATCTCGCGAACGCCTGCCTGCAGCATTCAAGTACCTTGGCTTCAGCTTTCCAAAAGGCAAAGTTTTATTTAATTTATTTCCTGCACAAATACCAAAACGAGGTGTTCCTATTGACTTAGCGCTAGCCACCTCGCTGTTGGTCGAAGAGCAAAGCGCACTACCGCCTGAAAAGCCCACCCTGTTTTTAGCCGAAATTGATTTGCAGGGCAATCTCCACCCACCGGCTTACGGCACCCTGTTAGCGTCGTTGGCGGCGGTTGAAAAAGGTGTAAGAATTGTAACTGCACACCAAGCAGCAAACGAAGCAGCTTTGGCACCAGGTGCCGAGGTGTTTTCGTTTGCAAACCTAAAAGAAGTTGTAGATTACCTGAATGCGCAGCATGCACATCATCCAATGGTAGCGCAAACTACCGAACAACCACATAGCAGCGAGCTACGTCTAGATGAAATTCGTGGCCAGCAGCATGCTCACAATGCTGCTGCACTATGTGCAGTCGGGCGCCATTCTTTATGGCTACAAGGTCCTCCTGGGACGGGCAAAAGCATGTTGGCTCAACGCACAATAAATTTGTTGCCTGATTTAGATAGCGAATTCGCAATGCAATTAGCTCGCGTCGAAGCGTTGCTAGGTCCATTGCGTTCAATGCCACGCCGTCCTCCCTTTCGGTCGCCGCATACGACTACTTCAGCACAGGCATTATTGGGTGGTGGCTCGCCGTTGCGACCGGGCGAAATGTCGCGTGCCCATGGTGGTATTTTATTTCTAGACGAAATGCCTGAGTTTACTAGACCTTCACTTGAAGGGATGCGTCAACCTCTAGAAGAAAAGGAAGTGCGGCTGCAACGCGCGCAAGACTGGGCAAAATACCCTGCCGATGTGATTTTATTAGCAACCTCAAATCCGTGCCCCTGTGGTTACCTAAGTCACCCCAAAATCCCCTGTCGTTGCAGCGAAAATCGCATCGAATCATATTTGTCGCGTGTGTCTGGTCCGCTTCAAGATCGCTTCGATATATTCGTTGAAATGGGTCCTGTCGCTGCCGATGTTCTCGATGGTCCGCCGACTGCGCAAAACGACGAAGAAGTAATTGAAAAAATACTAGCGGCAAGGCAATTCCAGCGCGATGCCAATCGCGGCTTTGGGTGTTCAAGCGAGGCATCGCTTTCTCAAATAATCGACAATGGAATTCAACAACAAGCCCAAGCACAGATGCGCAAAGCAAGTACCCTACTGGCCCTAAGTGGTCGCGCAGTGTTGCGCTGCTTACGGGTAGCGCGCAGCAATGCAGATCTCAACCAACGCCAACAAATCTCACCAAGTGATATTCGTCAGGCACTTAGTTTTCGTCCACTCTCGGCACAGCAGAAAGTAGCCACAGACAAACATCGTCTTGGCGAGCGACTAAAGTCGCGGCAGCAGATTGCTGCAACAGATCGTAGCTAGCAGAGTGCGAACTTAAACCGATCACTGCTAACTGGCGGCCAGCAACCTCTTGACGAGCATCTGCTAAAGCTTGGTGCGCTGGATAGGCAAGCGAATTTTCTTTGGCTGGCCAGCGCTTGCCTTCCCATACAGCCACGCTCATGTCCAAGCGTTGCCGAACTTCAGACAGGTGAGACTGATTATGAATTTGTAGGCGGTCAACGAATAACACTCTGTTTAAAACTGGAGCCCACTGATTACCTTGAGACCCCAGGCCCATGCTGCCGGCCCCCGGGTGTCGAGGATGCATCATTACCACGGTAGACTTGCTAGTGTCTGCCAACGCATCAAGGATATGTTGCGGTAAAGCCGAGGCGCCTTGACCATCGGCACGTGGCACCAACTTTCCGCCTGACGATTCTTCAAGACTCAAGGCACTTTTAATATTCCATGAGGAATAAGCCTTAACGGTGTTAAAGGCTGTTGGCACACTGAGGGCGACCACAAGCAAGACCAATGCTTTCTTAAATATATTGGTCGAGAAAGATGCCACAAAATTACCGGCTGGTATCGCCAAAAATATTGCCAGCAATCTTGGAAACTTATACTCGTTATTGAATGGCAAGTGCGAAAAAGAAAACAAAACAGCAAGCCCCATAGCTATCACTAACACTCGGCGAGCAGTAGCTGCTGTGCGCATAATCGAGAAAGCTGCCATTACAATCAGCAACAGACACGGCCCCAACAAATTAAACAACGCGCCATCCCCAACGAAGGGCAGCGCAGCAGCAGAAGCAAGCTCAGAGGAATTGTTTAACAGCAGTGGCAAAATAAATGGTACTGCGATAGCCAAAGATATCACTGATAGCCCGGCCCATGTTTTCAATTGCTGCAGAACTAAGCCTGTGGTAGCCATTGCCTGAAAAACAACAAGTAAGGCGCTAAATGCGCCAACCAAAGGATTAATCGCAACACAAAATCCGAGCAATACTGCCGTCATATATCTACTCCGCCGAGTGTCTGCTAGAGCGTTTGATAGAGCGAATAACATTAGTGGCAACGAACATGCAAATGATGAAACGTTTAAAAACTTTGCGACAAATGATTGCAGACGAGCATCCCATGAAAACAAATCAAAAAAGTTTGTTGTAGGTTCAAGGATTAACATTGGCAATGCACCAAGCGGCGGCACCGCAACATCGCGGGCCAGCCAATATCCAAAAAAATTAAAGCCAAGCACCATGCACCAAAATGCCGAACGACGTGCGGCGAAATCAAGCTTTAACCTACGCCCTACTGAATCGAGAGCTGGACCGATTAGCAGAGCAGCAAAAATGTTTAGCAGAGCAAATCCCCATAGCGGGCCGCCACCGAGTCGGCCGAGGAGCACGCCTAGAGCTGGATACAATGTGTAATAATTTAGTTGTTGACCAGCATGATATGGATTTTCAGGCAGCAATCCGTCGCGCAACACAGCTTCGCCAATTGTGGTGTGGAGCAGACCGTGATATGAGACTCGAAGCGATTCGCCACCCAAGGTGACCACCACTAACACTAGCGTAGCCAAGATAAACCCCTCTATCCATGGCCATGCGCGCTGCTTTACATCAAGTTCATTCATCGCCATATCTTTGTGGATGCCATGGCCCAACGTTTTCGTAATTAGCTTGTTCGTCTGGGTCATCTGCATAGCCTAGCTCGGACAAGGCCTGCTCGTCGAGATGGTCGGTAGACTCAATTGCCTGGTGATTGCTACTTTCAAACCACTCGAAAAGTTCTCGGCCCAGGCGTTTTACCACCAACGGATGTTCACTAGCAATATTAGTCAATTCAAAAGGATCGCTATCCCGATCATATAAGGCAATAGCCGGATAAAAATAATCGACATCAACCGGCGGCTCAATTGGTCCGCGAGGATTTTGCTGAGGGTTATGCACTAATGTGAAGCGCTTGTCGCGAATTGAAAAATAATCGTTATGCCATGCTGAGACTACGGTTTCTGCTGCCATCGGCGTGCCATACAAAACTGAAGACATGGTTTGCGACAGGTCAACTAAACTTGAGTCGCGCTGACCCGCTGCGCCAAACTTGTCAACTACAATCAATGGCACCTGCGTTACTGCGCTATACAAACTTTTAGCATGTAAAAAATAGCCGTTGCGATCGGCCAATTCTTCGCCATGGTCGGAGAAAAAAACAACAATTGCATTGTCGAGTAGAGGTCCGCGATTTGCTGCCCGATATTTGGCGTCAAGTTGGCTTAAGAATTGCTGCACATATAAATTAGCCGTTGCTAGTTCAGCGTCGTACAAATCTCTATAAGCGGAGAATAGGTGTTGCTGACTTTGGGGTGAGCGATGCGCTGACTCTAGAGAAGAATTATCTGCGACAATATCATCGGCAATGCCTAGGCTCTTACGGAATTGCGGCAATGGCTCGTAAGGCTGGTGAGGCGCCATAAAATGAGCCCACAACATCACTCGGTGGCCTGAGGTGATATCGTTGTCTGCAGCAGCCAAAAGGTCGCTGCCTAGTTCTGGCTCGCGCTGCTTTGCACGCACGGCATAGCTGCTGAATCCGTCAGCCAAACCACAAAATTTATGCAGGGCGCGATTTGCAACCCGCGCATGACTACGAAAGCCAGCGGCCTTAAGGTTTTGGGTAAGAGTCGGAGCTTGCAAGCGCGTCATATTCGAGACGGCGCCGTGCTCAAGGGGCGGCAGGCCAGTAAAAAATGATGCCAGCGAGGGTAGAGTTTTACCAGCAGTGGCAAACGCCGATTCGTAAACCAGTCCTTGCTTTGCCAACCAAGCTATTGAAAATTCTTGAGATGCATCGCCAGCGGTTGGAATTCGTGGTTCGCTGTGCAGAGCAGAATAGAATGGCAATCGCGATGCGCGCATCGTATCAACCGACACCAAAATCAAATCTCGGCGATCGTTGCCACCTAGCAAACCTGCCGCGTGTTCTGAGTCAGAACATGAAACAAAGGTCGCTGCTAAGAGCAGCACGGCAGTGTGGGCACGCAACATTTACATAGTATAAAGCTAGCGCGTGCCCTAGCGCGATGGCATTCTATGGATGAATTACATCATGGCTGTACTCGATAAAATCCTGGCTTCCTGCATTCCGTTTGTGCCAAAAGCACTAATGCGCCCATTAAGTGCTCGCTACATTGCAGGAGAATCACGCACCGACGCAATTGCGCGCTCACAAGAACTACACCAAAAATCGTACATTTCAACCTTTGATCTACTCGGCGAAGCCGTTACTAACCAAAGTGAAATTGATGCGGCCGTATCAGAGTACCAGTCACTTATTTCCGATCTTGTAGCCAACGATATTTCGGTAAACGTATCACTTAAACCCACTCAAATGGGCTTAGATATTTCGCAAGACCTTTGCTTCGACACTGTCAGCAAAATTACAACACAAGCGCAACAGCAGCAAGGATTCGTGCGTTTCGAAATGGAAGAATCGAACACTGTCAGTGACACTTTGCAGGTATTTAATCGCCTACGCACCACCCATAAACAGCATATAGGATGCGTACTGCAGGCAATGTTGTTCCGCACTCATGCCGATGCCCAGTTGTTATTGCAATCTGACCCACAATCTCTAAATGTGCGAATGGTTAAGGGAATCTACGTTGAGCCAGCAAGTATCGCGCACCAAGAGATGAGCGACATTAATGCTGCGTATTTGAAAACTACTCGGCTATTGCTCGAAGGCGGAGCTTACGTTGCAGTTGCCACTCACGACCCGCTAATTATCAATGGCCTCAATGACATATTACGCGACATCCCAGAGGCGCGTTCAAGAGTTGAGGTCCAGATGCTCTTAGGCGTACAAGAGACCTTCCGCAAGCAAGTATTAAGCGCCGATTATAAAGTGCGAGTTTATGTACCCTACGGCGAAGCCTGGCACAAATACGTTACTCGCCGCCTGCGCCGCAACCCAAAGTTAGCTCGGCATGCGCTTACCGGAATGTTCAGCAAGCGCGAAAAATAATCTATAATTCCTGACTAGCGAATTCGTCGAGCAAAACGTTTACAGTTTCTTCAATAGCGGCAGGCATACCGATGCTTCGCTCAAAACTTGCGCCAGCCGCACGGGCATGCCCGCCGCCACCGATTCGACGCGCAACCAAATTTACGTCAAGCATCGTCTTGGAACGAAAGCTAACTTTAATCTGACCAGCATCGCGCTCGCATAAAAACGCAACAGCCTCGACCTGAGAAACGGCACGAACTATATCGAGGACTTCATCTGTATCCTCGAGACTGCCGTTGCATTCGTCAAGCAATTCATTTGTAACCCATGCTACCGCCAAGCGACCATCAGCATGGTAGTGCAAGTTTTTCAGTGCGGCAGCGACCCCAGCAGGACGTCCTGGTTCTAGCTGTTGGTAGACTAAATCGTATATTTCGGCAGGCACCACACCCTTTTCAACTAAAAACGCGGCCATGCTTATTACTCGGTGATCACTGTTGGAGTATTTCATCCAGCCAGTGTCGGTCATTAATGCAACAAATGCTGCTTGGTACGCCGCAATCGGCAAATCGTTAACGCCTAGCTGTTGCGCTAACTCGATCGCCAGCACCCCAGATGCAGCAGCGTTTACATCGTGAAAGGCGGCATCCCAGGTTTCGGGCGTCATCATAATGTGGTGGTCAACAACCATTTTCGGTTGCTCACGCTGCATGATTAATGGCACCATGTCTCCGAGTCGCGGCAGCTCGTTGCAGTCACAAGCAATTAGTAAATCATATTCTGGCAAGGCACCATCAAACACTTGCCACGGCGTTTGTGACTCAAGAAAACCATAGCGCTGATCAGGCTCGTTAGGCAGCATAATCTGAACGTCTTTACCAAGAGCTTGCAGCGCATAAAACAACACAATCTGTGCACCTAAACAATCTCCGTCGGCACGCAAATGCCCTGTAAGAAGAATTGATTGACTGGACTTTATTAAGGAGATTGCCTGTTGCATGATGATTAGTTTATCCTATTCGCCGCTCAAATTCAGTGCTAGTAGCTTGCGTGACGCTGGTGGGTCAGTGCACAACACCTCGCAAACATCAGCCGCAGTTCGCGTGCTCGCGAAATCGCCAATTGGCATACTCAGAATTCGCGCTGACTTTCCGGGAGCCAAGCTACCCAAATCGGGGCGTCGCAATACTTCGGCACCGCGCGTAGTTAAGGACTGCCACCAGTACTGTGAACTAAATTCTGGCATAATCTGCCTTGCGGTCCGCAATTCATAGAAGGGATCAAGCACTTCGTTTGATGCACGCGAATCGCATCCTAATGCTAGCAGCAACCCCGGCACCTGAGAAAACTTTGGCCGCCGCCGGTCAAAATATTGGTGAGTACCAGGGCAAAAAACAATATCAACTGCATTCTCATTCAAGCGCTTCAAATCAGCAGCGCTCAAATTTGAACAGTGCACTGCAATAGTAGATTTACGCAAGCCGCCAATGCTTTCAAGCCACTCAACAGGTGAACTGTAAGACTGTTTTTTTAGTGGCAGGCCTCGCTCGATGAATAGTTCTGCAAGCTCTCCGGTTCCGTCCAAAAGAAAGTCATGCTCTTCTTGGTGCTCGCCAAGGTGGATTGACACTAGCTGTTCAGCATTACTTACGCTAAAGACACGGCGGGCGACATCGTCGTCGACTGAATACGGTGCATGCAATGCAATCGGGCGACGCGGAAAATCAGACAAATCAAACATGCTTGGATCAGGTGCAAACACTTCACGAAATGCGCAAACTTCTGGCAGCACACAATCAAAGTTTGGATCTGAATCAATTTCAGCACCCGGCTCACCGACATGAGTGGCAACTAGTCCACAACCATTGACGCGCAATTGTTCATGCGACAGAGCAGCACTAACATTTGCTGGCATGCGAGTTTCTGACTGTCTAAAAGACAATAAAGATCTCACCCAATTACTAAAACTGTCTCGCTGAAACTCTTTACAAGGCGCATCAAAAGATTCGAGGTGCGCATGGGCCAAAATTGGAGCCGCGGCAAACAACTGGCCTGTACAGTCAACACGCTCAATACCGTCAGGCACTTGGCTCAGCTCACAAATCTCAACTATTCTTGAATTGCTATCAACAACAAGAGCATATTGCTGCCGGAATTCAAATGCATTAAGAAGAATTCCGGATGGAATGTAGGCACGCGAAGTGCCTACTCTCAACGAGCCGAAACGTTAAAGTCGATGCCCGTAACGTGAAAATAAGAGTCGGGGTGGCCTAGCAATAAACCAGCGATTACATCTTGGTCGAAAACCAACATATAGCGTAAAGCACGGTTATAGCTTTGATTAAACTCTGCCACACCTGAATCTGCCACAGTAAACCCAGGCACTAGCCAAGAAGTTTGACTAATAATATTTGGCTGAGCATTTGCTGATTCTCCGGGTGCCATCCATGCGCCCTGGAATGCTACCCAAACTGCTGTTGCACCACTTGTAGTATCAGGGTTAGTTAGGGATGCACTGCCAAAAGTTAATGTTTCGACATTGATACCATCTGATGAATACTCGCACTCGATTGTGTAGCTCAACAACTCGATTTCTAGCTTGTCGCCAGCAGTTGGGTCTGCCGATACTGGCTCGTACCAGCGTGAACGCACCCCACTTGCATTTCCATTTATAACTTCTCCGCTTAAAAAACTGACATCGGCAAAGCCACCGCTGTAATTAATAGAGCCGATAGTGCCAACATTTGGAATTCCGTTAAGCAGTACAGGATTTTTTTCGACTGCTACATCGGGGCTAACCCAGGTGCGCAAATCATCGATGGTCTCAAGGCCAGTTGCAGTGTTAAATCTAACGACTCCGGATCCGCCTTTGCCGCCGTCATTGCCTACCGCGCCCTTACCGCCAAGACCACCATCAACAATGATCATATCGTCGGCAATTTGTATTCCTCGCCCTGCTTCAAGCAGGATTGCACCACCCGAGCCGCCACCGCCACCAGCATCGCCCGGAGGACCGTACTCGATAACGCTTGGATCGGAATAAGGCACCGAGCGCACGAATTCAGAAGTTGCGCCATTGCCACCATCACACTCGACTGCAGCATCGATGCTAAGATTAGACCCAGCAAAAATTTGCATTGCGCCACCACCAGCACCACCACCGCCACCAGCGCCACAGCGCCAGGTATTAACATCGCCTGCAACCGCGCCTGAAACCCGGTCTTCGATAGAGCCGTGTTGACCCATTCCGGCACCGCCACCACCAGACCCACCAAGAAGAAAGCTAAGTGTTGGGTCTAGGCTCTCGAAGCCAACAGGGATACTAAATTGGCCACCAGAAGCATCTGATATTTGATTTGGAACAGCTGCATTGCGATCCCAGTAGAGGACATCATCGCCATTTTCAAGGCTATTGTATTCGAAAATGTTTTGCGCCTCGACTATCTCTGGAACTAGCCCAGTAAGGCTCATGTTCTGGTTAAGACCATTAACAGAGTTTTCAACGAAGTACTGCCCGCGCTGGCCGTTAGTCCAGTAGCCGCCACCACCGCCGCCACGGGCGCGGTGAATTATGAAGCCCTTGTCATTGTGAGTTTTAGGCTCGAGACCTGACATTATTTCATTAGACTGTGGAGGCCAACATATTGACCCCATACCCGAGCCATTACTTAAATCGGTTGCCAAGGCATCTGGCGCATTATTGGGTGCGCCGAGAACTAGCTCGCCACCAACGCCTTCACCGTTGCTACCTGAATAGCGGTCGTCAGTTGGCCCCTTGCCAGCCTTGTAGCGACCAGAATTAGGTGTAGCTTGTGTAAGAATAAATTGCGCCCACATTGTTTGGATTGTATTCAAATAATCATTGTTTCCAAAACCGATGCTATTTGCAAACCAAGTATCGCCACCGCGGCCACCATTGCCCGCTGAGAGGTCACCGACAGCACCGTCACCGCCAAAGAAAATGGGGTCTGTTTCATCAATTGATGAGCCGTAAGTTGGCTCTAAGAAAACACCAGTATTTTCGTCGCCCTCACGTTCACTTTGACCAGAATTGCTATCAAGCGGATTTCCAAAAAACGACTTGCCCGTATGCTGAGGAGCATCGGCACCACCTAATATAAATTTAGTTTGTGACGAGAAATCGCCCTGCACAATAATACTCAAGGCATTAGCGCCCTCTGCAGTTGCATTGTTATCGCCAGGTAGGATTACCTCAGAATAAGGATAAACACCATTTTCGATATATACCTCTTGCTCGAACAGTGAAGAAAAAGTTGGCTTAAAACCACTTGTCTTAAACAATATTTCGTCGTCAGATTCTGGGGCATACAAGCCCAAGGCACCTGAGCCTCCGCCATGATGGCTACCGTCAGGGGCCTGCCCACTATTCAAGTAGGAATTAGACTGCCACAATCCGTACACCGACCCTGCCGTATCTTGCTGGCTTTCATCTTCGAATTGCTCGCTAAGCGACAATAGCTCTTCAGGGACATCTAGCAGCATTACTTGGCGAGTTCCAGCATTTAACAAATCATTGAGGCTAATGTCAGAAACTTGGCTACCAACTAAAACCCTAAGGTAACGCTGGCCACCATTAGACGATGGGTATGCAACTAAAGGTGCGAAAGTGAGAGTTGTAGTAAGGGAATCTCGGTCGATATAAGTGCTATAAAAGCCAGGTATCTCATACTCAATACCCGTTGAATCATCTACCGAAGTAACTGACACCAAGTTACCTTCACCCGTTTCTGGGTTTGCCAAAGGCACGGTGCTCATTATGTCGTCAAACACAATTTCGATTTCGAAATCGCGAGATTCAGGTATGTCTGTGGATGTAGGACTAATTGAAACCAACGATGGACTTCCTGGATTAAGGTCGACAGCTGCGTCGATATTTATTTCACCAGACATAGAAGATTGATTGCGACGCCCCTTTAAAGACTCGATAACGCTAACTGCGTTATCACCGTTAATGTCAATGCGATAAGTAGCATCACGCTCGAAACCATAACGGATTCCTTCGATGGTCTGCGTTAGTGTCGGTCGGAAAACAACAACGTTGCCGCGTACTAGGTATGTTCCTGTAGGCTGCACGCCAGTGGTTTTGCCAATAATTGACAAAGAAGAGCTATCGACGCTTGCAGGATCGACCGAGTCGTTAAATGTAAAGGTCAGATCTTTGTTTTCAAAGTGTTGAGTAATTGAAAACGACTGGCCCTTACAGCCAAGAGAACAGGATGCGAGGCCGAAATTTTCAACTGAAGAGTCGAGAGACGAGCCTGGGCCACATGCAAACAATGAAGCCAAAGCAATTGCTGCGGCGGCAAGATTTTTGCAAGAATGGTTGGGAAATAGTTTCACAATGCTATTATTGGTGTAACTGACGTAGCCCACTAGAGCAGCGTCAGATTTAAAGGGCACTAAGTTTAACAAATTAGCACAATAAGTCATGCAAACTTCATACCAATTCTGCAGTAAAACAGCATTAATTGCAGCTGTCTTAGCGCTTGTCATTTGTTCATGTTCTAACGACGCAAAGCCTTTATTATCAAAAGCTTCTGACGATTTGGCGATTTCGGCTATGCAGCACGGACAGCCTAGCTCATATTTGCTTGAGCAGTCCAGGGCCTTAGCCGTGCGGTTTCGCACACTTTCCGACAGCAACGACCGCGAGCAGGTCCTTGATGAGATGAAGAATACCATTCGCGCTACCCTAAAAACCCATACTACAGAGGCCTTAGACTGGGGGGCTGCTATTGAGGCTGATAAGCACATTAGCCTTGAATTGGCTCTTGAAGAATTCGCCTGCGCACAATTGCTGTTAGACCCTCCAGCATTAACAACTATCATTCGCCAGCAAGATTGGAGAACCACCCCTATCCTGCTGCGCATTGCATGTCACCGCGCCCTCTGGCAGCTAGACGACAAAGAAGCATACTCGCGTGCGCGCAATCTCATGTTTCGCGAACAACCTCGGGCTAACGACACTTTACGCCCAATTTATTTAGAAAAATTATTGGTTGATATTAAAGGCTCTCTGGTCAATGAACTACTGCTTTCAATAGCTGCTGAAGAATCAATGGAGTCACGGGCGCGCAGCCTAGCCATAGAGTACCTGGTTTCTCGCCAGGTCAGCGACATCTCGCCAATTCTTGAAAGCATATTTGACACCGAGGCAACTAATTTTTTATTGCGCAAGCAGGCACTATTAGCAATCTTAAAACTAGATGAGCCGCGAGGCCGAGGCATCCTCATTAATAAAATTCCGCAGCGCAGTGCCGATCTTGGCATGTTTACTTTCATGTCCAGTCTGCGCCAGCAATACTCAATAAAGTAATGGCAATTTTCGATTCTCACTGTCACCTATACTGGGACGAAGACGACATCCCTGTCGCCACCCTGCTCGATGCAGCCCAGCAGGTTGCTGTAACCAAGTTTATGTGTGTTGGCACCAATGCCGTCACTTCTGCACGATGTCTAGAGATCAGCGAGCAATTCCCGCAAGTTATCGCCTCACTTGGCATTCACCCCAATGACGTTGGAGAGCTCGACAGCCTGCCGTCTAAGCTAAGCGAAATTCGTGGCATGAGCGCTGATGGTCGATGGCATGCTATCGGTGAAACAGGCTTAGATTTTTTTCACAAGCGCTGTGACCCTGCTGCTCAAAAGCAGTCATTTCTGTTTCACTTAGATCTTGCGGCAGAGTTAAAGTTGCCTACGATTATTCATTGCCGCGATGCCGTTAAGGAAATGGTTGAGGTTTTAGAGGAACGCGACCAGCGAGTTAATGGGGTTATGCACTGCTTTTCAGAAGGCCCCGAATTTGTAAAGCGACTACTGAACCTGGGGCTGCACTTTAGTTTTGCTGGTAACCTCAGTTACCCCAATGCACAACAAATAAGAGATGCGGCGTGTGAAATACCACTAGATAGATTATTGGTTGAAACCGATGCCCCCTTCCTGGCCCCCCAACCTAAGCGCGGCAAGAAAAACCAATCGGCATACATAGTCCACACCCTAGAAGCTTTAGCAAAGGCGCGCAGCCAATCCGTCGACGAGATTGGCAAACAAATTTTCGCCAATACAGAGCGCTTATTCGGATTTAAGTAACACGAGTTGCCCCGACAGCGGAGCGATTTGCTGCGGTGTGTCTTTCCAGGAATAATCAGTGGCAGATAGGCTAACAGTCGCAGAAGAAAAGTCTACCCAGAAACTGCTATGCCCAGAATACTTGTTTAGGTTAGGCCAAGCCCAACAACCTATAATCGTGCCATCGTTATTTTTTCCTAGTTGAAAACGGTAGCCACCACGATGAGCGATGTCTGTATCACCAACCACCATCGGCGGAGTTAGTGCCAAAAAAGGTGCGCGCAAAACTGATACCGATGAGGTATCACCGCCCGAGACAACCGGGACGGTCGCCGACAACTGCTGTAGACTCACGTAGCTATCGGTATGCGTATGCCAAACTTTTTGTGCTCCGCAAATCATCTGCAAATATCTAACAGCATGTTTTTCATTTTCATCACTTCTTTGCTGTAAAGCCATCGGGATGAACAGCAGTGCCAATGAACTTAACACACAAATAAACACTAACAACTCGGTTAGGGTAAATCCGCGACGGCGCTTGCAGTTATTTTTCACGTCCTATATATTAATAAAAAACCAGACGCCATACAATAGTTGCATGACGTCTGGCGAATTGAAATTATTAGTTGTTTGGAATAACTAAGATCTCAACACGACGGTTTGCAGCCTTGCCATCTTTAGACTTATTGTCCGCCATTGGCTTCCATTCGCCATGACCTGAAATACGTACTGTATTTGCTTCTACCTTCATGTCTTTGATAAGGTAATTTGCAACTGATAGAGCACGGTTGACTGATAACTCGAGGTTACTATCCCAACCAGATTTTTTTGGCTGGTCAGAGTCAGTATGACCCTCTACCCAAAAGGTGCTGTTAGCGTAATCGCTATGCAGAATTGAAGACACTGCCTTTAGACTCTCTTTGCCTTTCTTGTTGAGCTCTGCTTTTCCTGAAGGGAAACTAAGGCTAGAAGGTAATCCAAGAACAATGAAACCGCCGCGGTTTTCTACGTTAACGCCAGTTCCGGCAAGGCGTGAAACCAAGCCATCAACTTCGGAATTCTGCTTGGCGAATGCTGCTTCACTAGCAGTAACGCGATTTTGCAATTCAGCATTGTTTTGTTGTTCAAAAGAAATTTGCTCGACAAGCGACGCGTTTTCTGCTTGGATACGATCACGTTCCATGCGCAAAGCATCGTTAGCTTGTGAGAATGCTTCTAGTTGCTGATCTTGGTCTTCGATCATTTGACGCTGCATACTTGATTGACATGCAGGTGCGACTAAAGCAATGAGTGCAATTAGTAGTGTGGATTTTTTCATGAGGTGCGTGGGTTAGGCATTGACCAATAGAGATGGCCAGGTAACAAGGAAGAATTTATGTATGTGCAAGGGAAACAGCAAAGTAAGAGTGGTTCCCAGAATCAGTGGAGGACCGAAAGGGATTACCCTACCGACTCGCCAACCGACATACGAGGATGAATGAACATAGGCCAACTTACTTTGTCTACGCTTACGCCGCGATGCAATCACGAACCAAAAACGTAAGACATTTAGAATGCCTAAAATTGCGCCCGCGAAGACGCCGATAGCGAGAGTCCAGAGTGAACCTTCGAGACCGAGGAAAGCTCCGACAGCAGCGAGGTACTTGACGTCGCCGAAGCCTAAAGCTTCCTGCCCTAAAAGATAAGAAAAACCTCGTCCAATTCCAAGTAAGAACACGAAAGAAATTGAAGAACTTAGGAAAGCGGAAATAATTGCGCCGGTCGAATTTGCGTTTAGCTCGAGCCCCAAAACACCTGAAACGGTAAGAGAGGAGCTAAGTTGTGGCCAGAACTGAAATTGCGGCGCAATCACCGCGGCTAGGAGGCCGAATCCGACTCCACCGATTGTGATTCCATCTGGCAAAATAAAGTGCTTCCAATCAATAACAGCCGCTATCCACAAGGAACAAAGCGCAATAAATGCCAAAATAAGTGGTACTGCCCCGCCACCCTCGGCAGGATAAGCCAGCCATGAATGAGCTGCTAGGTAGAACAAAAATGCGCATACCACTTCGTGCCATAAGTATCCAAAGCTGAATGACGATTGACAGTAGCGGCACTTTCCACGCAACAAAAGATAACCGATTACCGGGATATTATCGTACCACTTTAAAGTGTGCTTGCACTGCGGGCAAAAGGACCGCGCAGGTTTGGTCAGGCTAAGCGATTCTTGGGGAATACGGTAAATAGCGGCCGAGGCAAACGAACCGGCCATTGCACCAAGCACAATAACAAAAATGTTATAGATTAACGGTTGTGATTGCAGCACTTCTAGCCAAGACATATAGCTATTGTGCTTGATTCGGCGACCAAATTACAGAGAATAATTAAATTAGAGAGCCGAAACTAATCTAAACTGGCGTGTGCTAGCTGAAAAATCTCTCTGCCCGATGCCTTCAAGCGTCTCGGGTAGAACTAAATATGCCGTGCCGCTAAATTTAGGCAACTCGACTTCTAGCACAGAAGAGCTATGGTTATTGCTAAGCAATCGCAAGCGGCATGCAATATTTTGCTGGCTATTATTGGCTAATATAAGCTGCCCTGACTCTAGACTGCGTGGGTCTATGGGCCCATCACAATTTAGGCGAAGTGATTTAATTTTTGAAACGTCAATCGCTTGATTAGAGACCTGGTTGGTAACACGAATCGGCTTTACATTGGCATCAAATCGAGTTAACACATTTTGATGATCTAAAGAAAGAAACGCAACCCTTAGCATGACATCATGGTGCAAGTAATTGTTTTGCTCAGATCGCAACGCTGATACGGCGGGCAATCCTTTTAGTAAAACCGTGTAGCTTTGCGAAGGTTTGAAAGTGCCGTCGCTTAGGTCGCCTGCTGCCGGCAGTGCGCCAACAATTTCTATAGTGTTGCCTACCACAAATAATTCATAACCGCTAACTGGTCGTCCAGCGTCATCAATTATTGAAACCGCACTGCTGCGAACAGGGCGCTGTAACTTGCTGTTAAAAGCTACTTTTATGGGTTGATTGATAGCCAATAGTTCTGCACCCGACGAAAGATTTGTTTCGACTTGCAAATATTCAGGCACAACATCTTTAGAACAAGCACCTAGCAGTAATAGCAAAAAGCCTCGCACAAATAAAGGTGCGAGGCTAGTTTGCATAATTGAACAGCCTACCAAGCGTATGGTATTTTAATATACCCTAACGAAGGACGGCTTAGGCTATTGAAACCACCCTGATTTAAGGCATCGATGTCGAAGGTTATGCGGTAACGAATAAATCGCTTGCCATCTAAATCATCGAAAACAGTGCTGTCGATGCCAGTCCATTCGGTAAGTGTAGCTTCATCAACTTGGGTGCTGTCAGAAGAAACACCGTCGGCGCCTTGAAACTGAATGCGCACCGATGAAGAAGACGACAATTTGTCTTTTATTTCACCGGTAGAAATACCGAAGAACTTTTTGCGAACAGCAAAGTTTGTATCAGCATTAATTTCTCCGTCTGACACTAGCGTTGAAATACTAATGCTACCAGGAGTGGTTACTTTCGCACTTATTATTTCATGAGAGTTACCGGCCACAACCAAGTCGCAACCAACAAGCAGCATTGGGTTAAACGTCAAGGACTGCGGGAACGAAGCTGCAGGCACAATAGCCTGGAATCCGCCCGGGTCGATTGAAGTGAGTAGGCCGTTGGCCAAATTGCTAAGAACATCTACAGTCAGACCATCGCTAAGAACAAAGCCTGACGCATCTAGGCCTTCGAAGCTGAGATCGCCAAAATCATAATCTGGGTAAACGCCACCGCCATTGCTTGGCTGGCGCAAGCTAGCTAAACCAGTGTCAATCCATACCGACTGCGCCTGCGATTGCGGCGAATAAAACGGCATTAAGGTAAACGGCACGGGCAAAGCGTACAGTGCGAGAATATCGTCTTGACGGTCGGAGATTACAAGATTGCCTGCTGGATTTTCAGCTGTGATGTAGTCGATAAAATCGTCATGCACATCAGTATGGTAGGCAATATCAGTTAATGGATTTGGAACATGTATTTGAATGACCCCTGAACCACCAGCACCACCACGTCCGATCATAAAAGTACTATTACCATCGTAGCTATTAGGCGCAGCTGGCAAACTCGTTGCCAAGGAGGAAACAGCCCATCCGCGACGACCACCGATTGCCTGCATCACATAATTCTCATCGAGATTGTTGAAGAATGTTCCAGGAACCCCTGGGTCACCTGAAACGCCTACGCTAATCGAACTTAAGTCTAAGCCAGAAGCCGAGCTAAGAATCAAGTGCCCACCAGAACCTCCGCCAGAACCAGAGACCTCGGTCGTTGATCCATCGAGATTACCGCCCGAAGATGAATCGCCGCCTGCTCCGTTACCACCATTTACTAACAGTTGTGTTGTTTCAGAGAGAACAATATGCCCAAGAACATGAATCTGGACCTGTCCGCCACCGCCGCCGCCACCTGCTCCACGGAAGTAGTTTTTCGTGGTGCCATGTGGGAAGAATGTGTCGGGGTAATGTACGGTCAAAGTATCAACGGCTAAGCCTGTTGCATCAGGACGAGTGCGCCAGATCAGCTGTAAATCACCAGATGCTCCACCGCCCGAACCAGCGTAAGGCGAAAGGAGCTCGCCTTGCACCTTTAGTGGCGCAACGCCAGGCGTGCCGTCCCAGAAAAATCTGGTGCCGTAGAAATCATCAGAGGTATCAGAGCTGAACACTGTTGAGCCGCCAGCGCCACCATCAGGGCCGCTAACAGGAGATCCGTAAAGAATATCGGTGTCTAATGATGCACCTGTCTGAGCTTGGTCAATGTTTCCTGGAGCATCGCCCAAAGCTATAGTATCTTCGCTATTGTCGATGTAACCATGCACGCCATGCGGGCCACCAAGGTTAGGTGGTGTGTTTTTTCCAGCTGAAGAACCACGCATACCGTCTTCGGCACCTATGAAAAAGGTGTCGGGGTCGATATTGCCATTAAAAATAGTGTGCCTATCACTACGCAGGTCTGCGGATGAATCGTCGTTGTTAAGTGGCAAATCGGTTGCCGACCAGTCGTCGAAAAATATTGCGTCGGTACGACCCGCAGCAAAAGCGCCGCCGCCGCCGCCGCCGACCACAAAGAATTCTGGTCCAGCTGGGTTGCCACTACCATCTATTACTGCTGCTGCTGCGTATTGTTGGTAACCACCTTCACCACCACCGCCACCACCCAAGTCGGTGCCAAATGGTCCTTCACCGTCAGAGCCACGCGGAGTTGTGTTGTCAGTTACCGATGATGCATCGCCGCCTTTGCCGCCGCCACAAACACCTTCTGCACCTAAGACAACAACGTGCGGACTAAATTCTCTGCCATCAGCAGAAGCTGCATTGTAACCACTTACATTTATTTCACCGGCAATGACTGCATTGCCAGCAACATAAATCACTAGAGGGTTGTCACCAAAGGCGCGAATTGAGGCGCCTTCTTCGATGGTGAAATCGTTGGTAAACATAACCCCATCATTGATAGTGAATGAATTTCCGTAATCGTCGGTGTCGGTTTGGGTGCCAGTTGTATTAAATTCGAAGCTACTTTGACTTATGTGAAAGTCACTCTTTACGCTACCATCGTCATCAGGAAAGACAAAACTCGCAGTCAGGCTACCCTGATTTATATCAACTGCTGGTTGTGCAAGATCGGCATTCAAATCGATGTTTGAGCCAACAGCGTAATCGTCAATAAACTGATCGTAGCTAACATTATCAGGGTTTACTGCAATGTCGTCGTAGAGCTCGGCGAGGGTTGGTGTTGTTCCTGCAACAAAATTTCGGGGAGTGTTATTTACATCTCCGCTTAAGTCTTCGAAGAGAGCTGTAATAACTAGTCGCACCTCTCTGCCGGGCAACAGTACCCCGCTTGTTCTGAAAAATAATTCTGCAGACAAACCACAGTTGTTAACGATCAGCCAATTGCCTGGAACTTTTTGTGCAGGAGTTGGGTATGTACCACCGGCATCACTATATTCAATATAAATGCGATCAGAAGCAAGGTTTGCAGGGTCAGGGTGAATCCCTTGGTCGAACTCTACCAGGAAGTCGGCATGCTCAACTGATAGCAGACCGATACCATTGGGCAAGCTGACGTTTTCTATAGCGACAGGTGTTATTTTCGGGTCAAAAAACAATATATCTTCGTTGGAAGGCATTGCAAACCGTCTAGTCAAACCAATGGACAACGGATTGCCCCTTGTGTCGCGAACAACAGTAAAGCCGCCAGAGCCCTCGGTAGGCAACAACAACTCGTATGCGACGTCTGGCACGAATCCACCATTGTCAAGGGCAGCATTTGTTGGACAAGAAGGTGTAAACCGAATGCCGTGGTCAGCTTGCCCGAGGACGTCAGAAATCAACTCGTAAGTGCCTGTAACAGGTACACCCAGATTGGAAGTGTTGGTAGCTCTGATGATAACTGAACTTGTGCTGACAGAATTAAAATCGATTGCCTTGTCGAAGAAAATATCGATAGGACGGTTCAACAACCATATTTCTCCATCGATGACTGTTGTGTCAAGCACGGAGAATGTCGGCGACGCTGTTGCTTCGGATTCAGATTTACAGCCAGGAAGCACAGCTACCAAGCTGAATGCGAGAGTAGCTGTTAGTATTGAATTGATTTTCATCTTAATCTTTGCTTTATTAATTAGTGGTGTAAGCAAACCCAAAAGCGTCCATTTCTGCTTCTAGGTTGAGGTCGGTGTTGGCAATGAAAGTAAAGCGCAACTGGAAGTACTGGTAGCCAGTGACTGCTAAGCCGGCAGGGTCAGAAACCCACTCTGTTGGAGGGTTGTCGACTATGCCACATCCATCGTAGTTGCCGTAAGCATCGAAGCTGTTGGTTGCATCTTGAAGAGGCGTGGTTTCGTTTATGCAGCCTGAGACATCGACATTTGATGAAGCACGGAACTGCACTTCAACCGATGTTCCTGGCTCTGCTTGCAATGGCGTCGGCTCGAGAACCACACCATAAATACCAGTTACAGGGCCACCTGCATTAAACCAGTGGGTGAACACACGACTAACCTTTGTCACAAAATCAACCTGTCCCCAATACAATTCAGGACCGAATGCCTTTACAGAACCGCGTTGGGTTGGGCTGGTGCCTGCCCCATCAAGGTCTGGCACAACGAACTCCCAGACTGAGCCTGTGAGCCCTCCCCATGAAAAGACGCGGAAAGCTGGCAACGATGACGAGCCAACCATGATTTGAACTTGTGAACCGTTATAGCCATATTCTGCACCTGTTGGGTAACAGCGAAAACGCATGAGTAACGGCAAACCGATAGTCGGAATATTAGCCTCATCAAAAACTAAACTATTATCGACTACTTGAGGTGGACATCCCCATCCTGGGTCAGCAACGTTCTCGTTACCACCCTGTGGGTAGCCGTTGACTGGGACTGGGAATGAAGTATCGCGGTAAGTAAAAGTGTCAGTGAACTCTGGCCATGGGTACATAGATACACCACCATTTGCTGTGAACACATTCGCCTGAGAAATACTATATTGAGAAACGTCGAAGACAATTTCTTCATCGAGGTCAGCATAGGCGACTGGGTCTTGGCCGAATGCGTAAATGTTTTCATCAAACAAGTTGCCGGACAATCGCCTAAGACCAGAGTTTTTATGCGCAGGATAACCATCGCCTGGGTCAATATAATCATCTGGTTGGCGGCGTGAGTGCGCCAAGGCAACCGAGTAGCGACCGAATGTAGTGTCAAAAACAATACCCTGGAATGGCGACCAACTTAAGCCCTCAACATCGAGGTTGTACTCAAGTGGATTGCTTAGACCAAAACCCAAGTGGTGGTATCCGTAGATAGACTGCAACACAGCACCCGCAGGTACTAGCGGCGTGGCTATACCAGAAGTAAAGGCGATGCGTTGACCAACGTAAGTGTTGGTTTTGTCAGCCTGGCGAGAAAACCTATCAATAGTACGTCCGCGCAAAACACCGTCACCAAGATAAGCGCCGAGCTGCCCGCCACCATATTCAGGGGCCTGATCGTTATTTTCGTCATAACCATTACCACGCAAAGCGAAGTACTTGATATTGGCTGCTCCTGGCCCCAGAGTAAGGGGAGGAGTTGTTGCAGCTTGTGAAGAGTGACCTGCAACGAAGTTGGTAAACCCGACAGGGTTACCAGCGAGGTCGAGTATGCCCGAGTTGCCATTGCGCAAGGCAATAGAAATTTGCGCGTCGATGCCTTCATTAAATCCGTCAGTGATGCCAGCAAGCGGTGAAAGCGTAAATGACCGAGTATCACCTGAAGGCTGGATTGAACCAAACATTATTCTTCCAGAATCGCCAGAACTTGCAAAACCAGGTAAACGATCGATATAGTCAGCGACCGACTCGTTACTTGAATCCCATTCAATATCTAGATCAGGGATACCATCACCTAAATCAGGATTGAGGTTAGCAGTTGCCAAAACCATAGAATCTAAGGAACGAATAGTTGAGACATTCATTGCCTCACTGAACATTACTGTAATTGTAGACAGAGGATCTACGCCAGTCGCTGGAAGCTCTTGCGGTGCCGGAGTGAAGGTAACGAAACACAATTGGTAATCGAAATCTTCCTGAGAGTAAGCAGTAGTGATAACAGCTTGTAGATCACTTGAGCTTGAATCAATATTGCCAGAGATAACGGTACCATTAACCTCGTAAGCCAAAGGGTCGTCAGCCTTAACGATAGAAGTGACTTGAATAAAAGCAGTACTACCAGCTAAATTGCCATCTAACTCAAAGACATCTCCGACCTTGGGTGCAATGCCGCGGCAGTTCACTGCATTATTTGAATAAGTAAGTACGCGTCGCGAAGCATTAAGAGAAACTATCGAAGAAATTGTTACAGCCTGCTCAGAGATTAATGCCGGAGCAATTAAGTCTTCGAGAAAACCGTTATAGTCGTCGTTGTCATTACCAGAACGGAATGCTCGAATCGCAACCGGGTCGAGCCCTATCAACTCAAAAGGCTCGATAATAACGTCTCCGGCCTCATTGGTATGCAGACCAAAAGTTTGAGTGCGAGCTTTGTTTTCAAGAACCATGGTTTGATTTGCGAAAACGTTTACTACGGATGGAATATAAACCTTTACGTTTGGCGACACTGAGTCAAGTGATTTGGGCAGCCCGACACCGTCTACGGTTAACCCTGAAGTAGAGTTTTCTGCATCAAGCAGAGAAATCGTTGGGTCTAGAATAATAACTCCGACTGGATTTAGTCCTTCGTCATACTCATCTTTAATCACATACTTAACTTCAATATTAGTAAAGCCTTCTTCTTCAGAGCCCACCAACAGACGGACTGTTTGTTTATTAACCGTCTCTGGAGCCACGTGTTCAGAAAACTCGAGGCGAACTGCAGCGTTACGCGGAACTTTAACAAATGGTCCGGCCGAATCCATGCCGAGCTCGCGCAAAGTGGCAAGACCATTGCGAGCATTTTCAAGCGCATCGATAAATGCTGTAGACCCTGGCTGGTTATTAGGGTGAAGTATTGTTAGCACCTCTTTTTGCGATAGAGGGTTCAAGGAAAATGAATAGTCTACCCCATCAGATATTACATCTTCACGCACCACTACATCGAGCTCGTACAACTCTCCCTCTGAATCAAAAACATCTACCAAGCGACCCCATTTTGAATCTTCTAGCATCAGAGTGCTATTGCCAAAGGTAGAGCCTGATGAACTAGAATCAGCGTTGTTTGAGAGCTTACCAAAGTCAGCAGGGCCACAGCCACCAACGACTAATAGCAAAGCTAGTGAAGCATAAAGTATAAAAGTGGTGTTAGGTAATTTCATGATTGTTAATTTGTCCATACAATTCCGAGTCCGTCGAGAGTTGGCCTTAGCATAAGGTCGGTGTTAGCCTTGAAAGACACACGTACCTGAAAGAAGCTGTAACCTCTTCCCTCAAGGTCGGTGATATCGGTTGTCCAGGCTGACGGCTCAGACACTGTTCCGGAAGATCCAATGAAGTCGCCGTAAAAGTCGAAAGGAGCGTCTGCAACTGCTACGTCTCCAAGCCAGATACCAGCATCGTTTAAAGGGGTACTGTTTTCGAACGGATTGTTTCCGGAGATGACTGCCGCTGAACCACGGAACTCGACAGTTACAGATGTACCCTCAGGCTGTTCATCGGCTGATGGCTCTATAACGACTCCCACGATTGAACCATTGTTTATTGACCCACTTGCGTCAAACCAGTGGGAGTGCATACGCGACACCTCAATAGAAAAGTCGCCAGCTGCCCAATATGACAGGTCGTCGCCAACCTCAGTGGTTGCAGCGCCATTAAGGAAACCACCAACGGGGACTGAGCCAGATTCTCCGGCTTGGTCTGGTTGCACTCGCTGCCAGGTACCGGTGGCGTCTTGGCCGCCAGAAGAATATATTCTGAACATTGGCAGCTTTGGCGGAACGTTTGTTGGACTCATCATTAGTGATGTATTAAAAGCATTGAATCCGAGAGTGTCTGCCTGTGGATAAGTGCGAAAACGACACTGCAACGGCAAGGCAACAGTAGGAACAAAATTAGGCGCATAACGTCTATTTTCTGGCGCCCAATTCCATTCGCCCATCCGAGTTATATAATTATCTGTAGGGACACCATTAGACTCGAGACGCCCTCCGAGATAGCTTTGGTCGAAAGAAGTATCTCGCCAAACGAATTTGTCATTGAATTCTGGCCATGGCAAGTATTCAACACCAGCGATAACATACTTGTTGATTGCGCGAGTGTAATAGGTTGTATCAAACATTTCTATTTCGTTGATGCCACTCGAGCCATCAGGGGTAAAGCCAAGAACGTTTTCACTGAATGAATTTGTGAATAAACCTGACTGAGGGTAAACTGGCGCAGCAGGAACAATTGTGTATTCTTCGTCAGGCACTGCAAACGAATGCGACATTGCCAATGAAATGCGATCGAAGTTTTCGTCATAGACTATTCCGCTCTCTGGCGACCAAGACCACCCCTCTACCGAGTAGTTAAATTCGTCGATGTCTTCGTAGCCGAAGCCAAAGTCTTCAGGACGGTAAACATTCATTACTACTGCACCTGCAAAGTTTAGTGGTTCATTAACCGCAGTGCCGTCTGTACGATTGCCCACGGGATGAACTGACTGTGACAACTGGGTGTTGTCAGCAGCAACAGTAAAACGCGATGGTACGCGTCCTGACAATTCGCCGTAAAAATCGGTAGCCAACACTTGGCCAGCCCAGTCAGCAAGACCGTCATAATCTTCGTCAAGCGAATTACACAGCAACGAGAAATAACGAGTTCTTAGGGGCGGGTTAAGGCGGGTTACCGAAAGCTGAATGTCGGTGTTAGCGTCGAGGTTACCGGCCACAAAAGCAGGCAATTTTATTTGATTGCCTGACATGTCTTTCAGGCCATTTTCTCCGTCACGTAGCGCGACCACGAAATTATCAAAGCCATCGTTAAAATCGGCGTCTTGCCAACCACCAGTCGGAGTAATAGAAAAAGCACGGTTACCGTCAGACGGGACTACCTCGCCGAACAATACACGGCCGCCATATTCTGAGTCGGCATCTGCAGGACCAGCAATAGTCGGGCGGTAATCAAACCCACGCTGACGATCAATAAAATCGCCGACCGGCTCTGAGCTATTGAGTTGGCGGAACCAAGCTGCCTGCCTTTCCTTGACATCTTGAGCATCGGGGTTAGCCAGGTTGTCTGGCGACACAATAACAAAAGAACTCATTGAACGAACAGTGAAAGGATCTATGGCCTCATCGAAATGAACCCTAACTGTCGCGTCGTCGAGAATTCCGTCTACCGGCAGCGACCCAACTGGTTCGGGGGTAATCTGGAGGTAGCATGCCTGAATTCTTGAATCAAGAACCGAGTACCGCGTTGACAGCTTAGCCGCTACTGGCGAGTCGTAATTAGCCTCTTGGTAGTTATCGCTTGAACAGCGCACACCAAAGTCTGGGCCTATAGGGTCGACAACCGAAACGACTGTGAATAAATTATTACCGTTAAACAAATCAACAATTTCAAAGACATCGCCAACTTTGGGTGCCAAATCAGCACAACTCGCAGCATCAATTGAATAGATAACATTTACACTAACGCCATCGCCATTGAGCACGTGACTTGAAACTGTAGCGCTTTGAATACCGAGCAAACTAGGACGAATAGCGTCACGCATAAAGCCGTTAAATTGGTCGTAATCATTGCCTGAACGCATTGCAGCAATCAACAAGTAGTTATCGACACCAATTAGCTCGACAGGCTCGCTAGTGTTTACCCGCGACGGGCCGTATGTTCCGTCAAGCGACGAGAGAACGCTGTGCACGCCATTTACAAAATCAACCTTGGTTGGAATTTTTACAAGCAGATTGTAGTCATCGACAATCGTTGAAGCATCGTAACCAATTACGTTAGCCGACATTTGCTCTGCTGCTGCCTCGAATTTCGAAACGGTTGGGTCGATAAGAATCGCACCTTGGTTGGTGGTGGAAGAGACTGAATTCTTAACAATGTAGCGCACTGGAAACGGTGCAAGTTCGTCTTTAGAAACACTATTTAAAACTTGAACCGATGACGAATTAACCGTATCTGGATCGACCGGCAGATTAAAGTTAAGGCGGATGGCAGCATTACGCCCCACCATGTCATACGTTATTTCTCCGAGCAAGCCACGCCTAGTCACTGATTGCAAATTGCTTTTAAGGTCAGAAAACAAAGCTGAAAATTCGGCACTACTTTCAGGAAACTGAATGAACATCGACTCTTTTTGCGAAACAGCATTTGCCGTCAATTCGATCGCAGCAGAAGATGTAACAAGGTGATCAACAAGGACGTCAGACTCGACTAAGTTGCCGTCGACATCGTAAACGTCAACAATGCGTCCCCACTCGATTGATGTCAAATGCAAACCTTTAGCATCGGTTAATGCTTGCTGCTCTTTGCTAAGGTCAGCGACAGAAATGCAGGATAATGCGGACAATGTAACTAGCATTGAGAGCACTGAGAGCTGGGGTAAGCTAAGGAATCTTGAGGTATTTGCCAAGTGTTTATTTTGGTTTACAAGTTAAACTTGATTATCGGAAGTCGTTTCAACCCAAAAGGTTGCAGGCCAAGACATTGGGACGTGTATCCTAATATCGCGGCACCGAAAAACGGCCTACGAATTACCTTAAATATGCAAATTGCATGCCAACTTATTAGGGCCTAAAACGGGCTATTACTTTCTATAAATCGGGCCTGCCGTGCGAAATCGCACGATTGCTAATTTCCCCAGCTAAAACCGCACGCTTCCGCATCAGAACGCCGGCTAAAGGGGTGCATGTTTTCAGGGCTAATGCGTTGCGCTATCGGCGAGTGCTGTGCGTAAAACTTGCGTGTTGAAGAGCAGCCTATATAATCAACTGGCAGCTGGGTATCACATAAAGAACAGAGGAAAACCCTGCGTGAACGGCCAAAAACTCGCCAAGGGAAGGCGCCTTCCTCGGAATGGCTAATGCAATTGGTATTGGGGCAGCCATCTAAGCTATGCTCGGTATTTCCGGCCGACAAAGACCTTAGCGGTAGCAAGGAATGGTCTTGGCCAGCTAGCACCGCTAAAAACACGGCTTGGCGCACAATTGGTCCGTTGGCGGCTTGCTCGAAATATATTGCTCGCGGGTCGCTGTCGACAAAAGTAGGGAGCTCGCTACGTCGCGGCAAGGGGTGCAAAAACAAGCAATCAGCCAACAATTTGTTTTCTATCGCTTCAGCTGTTAACCCAGGAAAGATCGAACTTGATGAGCTTGCCCCCCTCTCTACCTGCAGTCGAGTCAAATAAAGCGCATCTAATGACTCGAGCTTAGGAACATCAGAACCAAACAGGTCTTTTTGGACCAATCCTTTAGGTTCAATAACGCGGGCCTCAGAGTTGCCAATCCAGTCGCTAAAGAGTGGATGAGACACCCAACGCAAACGTAAGTCAAAGTGGTCTATTACCCTTTGCTCGTAGCTAGCCTGCCAATCAAGACCAGGTGCAGGCAGCAATACAACTCTTGCACCAAGCATCGCAAGCGACCAGGCCAAAGATCTTACAGTACGGCCATTTGCTAAATCGCCGAGCAATCCAATAGTTTTGCCAGCCAGCTCGCCATTAAACTTTTTGTGCAAGGTAAAAAGATCTACCAAAGTTTGGGTAGGATGGCCGAGCCGGCCATCGCCAGCGTTGATAATTGGTACATCCGCGTAGCGAGACGCATAACGTGAGGCCCCGTCATAACAGTCGCGAAGCACTAACAAGTCGGCATAGCTACTTACCACGCGGATCATATCAGACAATGACTCGCCCTTGGCCGAAGACGTCGACTTTGGATCTGAAACACTAATCACGCTCGCTCCGAGCCGATGAGCTGCAGCCTCAAAGGAAAGCCTGGTGCGCGTTGATGGCTCGTTGAATACCGTAGCTATTAGTTTTCCTGATAGAGCATTTGCGTACTTTTCAGGTTGGGCCTCAATATCGCTGGCGCAAGCAAAAAGCGACTCGAGAAAAGAGACGCTGATTGCTTCGGTGGAATGCAGTCCGTCGATAGTGGGCAACATAGTCATTGCAATGGTTGCTTATGACGCAACGGCCATTAGGATAACTGTTCGCCTGCAACTGCGCCCCATTTTTCAAACAAAGCTTTTTCAATCGCGGCGCAACGCTGCTGGGCGGACTGCATGTCGAGCACAATTGCTGCTTCCTGCAATTGAGGACATAGCTCTATTTTTTTTGGCATGCCACAGCGGTTTAGGCACAGCACGTCATTGTGACAGTTAATGCGTTCGGTTATGAGCGCTGCCAACGATTTAGTTAAGGGCGAGGCATAATCTAAAATCCAAATACATTCATCAACTGCATCAATGAGGTTCATCGACATTTCAATCGCCGCTACATCGTTTTCATTGTCAGCTGAATCCCATATTCCGGCACTATCAAGCAATCTAACCGCAATGGCTTTGTCGCCTGTTCCGAAATAAATAGGTGCCTCGACGAAATCTCTGGTTGTTCCGAGGTGATCGCTAACAGTAACTCGCGCCTCGTTTACCCACGCATTAAACAATGTGGACTTGCCAGCATTTGACGGCCCTAGCAGTGCAATTCGCGGGGGGTGCAATAATCGTTGCCGCCATTCTTTGCTTATGCTTGAACTCTCTGCGCCAGACAAGAGCCGTAATGCAAGTGGAGAACATAAACTTGAAACTAATGGTAACTCACAATTAAATTCTTGCCATCCGCGCTTGTTTAATTGTTGGCGCAAGGCGCGACTGACGCCATAGCCACCATGAAAGTGGGCTTCGAATTTGTTGTTAGTAATTTTAACTAACAGGAATTCGTCGAAATCAAAATCACCTGCCGCTTTAACCAAACGGAAATCTGAAAATTGTTTTATGTCAATGGAGAACAATTCTGACAACTGCTCACTTGTGGCGTGAAACTCAAAAACAGCCAAAGCACTTGCTCCGGTTGCTGATAACTGGCAATACCTCATGTAAGAAACTGTTGTGCTATGTCGTTCATGCCATCAAACAATAAATACTGTTGGTGCCGCCAGCCCTGGGGAAGTAATGGCAACATCACTTCGGCATCGCCCCCACAAATAAACACTTCGACCTCGGTGCCAAGATCTTCGGAATAACGGCAGACTAAGGATTGCAATGAAATGGCAAGCGCTTGATAGGTTCCGTCATGCACAGCGGCAGCAGTACTTTTAGGTATTTGCTCGCAGCCACGCAATGGTGCTGCCAAATGAGGTGCGGCATTTTTCAAGGCCTCTAACTGAGTGCTTAATCCTGGCCCAATCGCTCCTCCGCGAAAATTATGGTGTTCGTCGACCACATCTATAGTGAATGCCGTGCCTAAATCAACAACGATTACCGCTGAAGACGATTTATGCGTCGCTGCAAACGCCGCAACCAAACGATCGATTCCGGTACCTTTAGATTTAATTTTGAGCGGCACATCGCTAGCCACGATTCTTTTAACCTGATAGCCAGCTAGTAACTGCTCTATTTTTTCATCTATTTGCGGCGCAGAACTTAGCAGCACTACCAATTGCGGATTCCAGCTGTTCAAGCACTCTGCAAAATGCTTAAGCTGTATGTGGTCGCGCCAAGCAAAGCTTTGTCGATGCGACTGCCAACATGACTTAAGTTGGCTATTGCCAATATCTAACAGCAGCAAACCATCGCTGGTCATACTTATTTAGGCAAAGCAAAGTACAAGGTTCGGACGCCGCCCATCCGCTCGATTTTTACCTCAACACGGCCGCCTGTCATACTTTGCATTGAGTTAAAAAGATTTTGGCGGTCGGTAGCGGGCACGCCATTTACTTCTAACACGATATCGTCGGCATTAACGCCCATGCGTGCAAAAACAGAATTAGGTTGCACGCTGCGAATTCGCAAGCCCTTAATTTGGTTAGTGAATGGGTCGCGCTCGGGACGGACAGGCACTGCCGACAGAACCTGTTCTTGTGACATCTGCTCGAGTTCGATTATGTCTTGCGAACCAACTGCATAATGGTTTGGCTCGGTCATGCGAGTGCGCTGCGGCGCAGTGGATTGACCCTTATTTACCAAAGTACCGTCGGGTTGCTGCACAATTATTTGCGTACTATCGACTTCAAAGGTAGACACAGCAACACTAACTGTGACGTCGCCATTGACTAATTCAACATCTACAGCACCATTTGACAGCCCTGCCAACCGCAATTCGACCCCAGGCTTAGAGGACAATTCGAACTTGTCGCCAACAACATAAAAATCGCCAGGGGAATTGCCGTCAGTTGCACTTTCGCCAACGGCTTGAATCCAAGCGCCACTTGGATACTGAATAAACGGCACAACAAAATCGCTGGCAGCGATTACCTGATGAACCTTTGGGTTGTCATCGACATCAACTGGCGGCGGCGGCGCGACGTAGCCAGTAATATTTAATTCTTGCAAAACTTTATAATTTTCAAATGCAAGCAAGTGCCCACCAAGCTGTGAAGAATCAAGGCGCCCGAATGTGTTTTCGAGGCGTGTAATATCAACCGGGCGCATGAGCGCATCGCGATTTAGAATAAAATCTTTAATCTGCAAGCCAAAGCCACCAAGGGCTATTAAACCCACGGAGGACAACACTAATCTGAGTAGCTTTTCATTCACTGCACTATCTTACCCTTTCGGGGCAACCATTTCGACGCAACAAGGCACTATTGTCTTGCATAATTATCGCAATTAACCACGGCTATCGTCGACTTGGCCGGCAGTGCGCATTTCTTGTAGCTTAAGTTTGAGCTGTGGCAACCCCTCGCCCTTAACCGCAGATATGCAAAATTCTGGGTGGCCAATTGCCGCAAAAAATTCGGACGCCTTACTTTGCGCCGCATCGTTTTCTATTTTTGTTGCTACAACTACTGTTGGGCGCTCTGCCAGCGCACTACTGTGAGCAGTTATTTCGGCGCGAATCGTATTGTATGCTTCGAGCGGTTCGTCTGTAGCAAACTCGGAACAATCTACGAGATGCAACAATATTTTTGTGCGCTCGACATGACGCAGAAACTGCACGCCCAACCCCTTGCCCTCTGCTGCACCAGCGATAATACCTGGGATGTCAGCAATAACAATTGGTTGACCAAAATCTTGCATGTCTATTATGCCAAGAGATGGATCGAGGGTCGTAAAAGGATAATCTGCAACACGCGCTCGCGCTGACGTCACGCAATTCATCAAAGTTGACTTACCGGCATTTGGTAATCCTAGCAAACCGACATCCGCAACCAATTTCAATTCGAGGCGCAACTTACGCTCTTCGCCGTTGGTCCCTTTTTCGGTGTAAGTAGGCGCCTGTCGAGTAGAAGTTGCAAACCGAGCGTTGCCGCGGCCGCCTTTGCCACCTGCAGCAACAACTAGCCGCTGCCCTTCTTCAGTCAAATCTGCCAAACAATTATTTCGCTCAAAATCAAAAACTTGAGTGCCAACCGGCACAAGAACTTCAATGGTTTCGCCGTTACTACCGCTACAATTGTTATTGCCGCCTGGCTGCCCATTAGTAGCGCGCGCATGATAATCGCGGCTTATTTTATACAATGAATTTTCGTTAGAGTCTGCGACCAACACGACATCGCCGCCATCGCCGCCATCGCCGCCAGACGGTCCGCCGTGGGTAATATATTTTTCGCGATGGAAAGCACTACAGCCTGGACCACCATTGCCAGCTAGGGCAATCATTACCGCTTCGTCGCGGAACATGTTTTCTATGCGTGCAGACATCTCATTAAAATCAAAAACCTGAACGCTATAAGGCGTTCAGGTTTTAAGTTTAGCACCGCCAAGGCGCTAAAAAGTTATGCATCAAATGGAACTACACTAACACGTTTGCGTGACTGGTACTGGACGGTGCCATCCCAGAGTGCAAATAGTGTGTAATCATTGCCAATGCCAACACCGCGACCCGCGTGGTGCTTGGTGCCACACTGACGAACAAGGATGTTGCCGGCGCGAACTGATTCGCCACCGTATTTTTTGATACCGCGCATTTGCGGATTCGAGTCGCGACCATTACTGGTCGAACCACCACCTTTCTTATGTGCCATTTCGTGTGCCTCGTTATTTAGTTACTACCGACATTAATTTCTTTAATGCGGATTGATGTGTATTGTTGACGGTGACCTAAACGGCGCTTGCTTGACTTGCGACGTTTAAAAGTGGACACCAAAATCTTCTTGTCTTTGATGTTGCCAATCACTTCGGCAACAACGCTAGCACCTGCCACATGTGGCACGCCAACGGTGACGTCTCCGTCATCTGATTTTAGAAGCTGGACCTTATCGAAGACTATTTCGCTGCCTGCTTCGGCATCGAGTAAGTCAACCCATAGCTCGTCGCCAGGAGTTAATGTAAGGCATCGTGAACGGTCTTGGACTATTGCGTACAAAGTAATTTCCTCTTGTTAAGGGCCACACAGTTTAACGGAGAGCAAGCTAGTCGGCAAGGGGCTGTTGCGCCTGAATTACTGGTTCGCCTACCGGCACCTTAATATCATCTTGCCATTCAATGCTGTGCCCTAGCTCAGGGATTACATTGGTGTCGCGTTTTAGAACAGATGCCAGCGAATTGTGGGCCCGAATCAACACCTTGTGCGGTGTAGCCAAAGAGCGTAACTTACGCAACACACGAAACTTACCGGCTTCGATTTGGGTCCAGTTTCCGGTAGCTGAGCATACGCGGCACGGTGCCGCCGCCGGGCGCAACGGGCCGTTTCCTGTGCGCCGTCGAGTAAAAGACATTAAGCCGAATGAGCCTATATGCCCGCACTTCATGCGCGCGCGATCATTCATTAATTCATTACGCAATGTCGCTTCGACCTCTCTTCTGTGCTTGGCCTGACGCATATCAATAAAGTCAACAACAATAATGCCTCCGAGGTCGCGCAATCGTGCCTGCCGCGATATCTCTTTAGCTGCCAACATATTGGTTGTGAAAGCAGTATCTTCAAGATTGTGCGCATCGAGGCGTCCGCTATTAACATCAATCGCCACCAACGCTTCGGTCTGCTGAATTACCAATGAAGCCCCTTTTCCTAGAGGGACTTTTTGCCGAAATAGGCGCTGATACTGATCTTCGATTGCGTGGCTTTCAAACAGCGGCATCGATTTATCATGCAAAGCCAACTCGACGCGTGCACCAGTCGCTCCTTTTTCTTTAAGAAACACTTCGATAGCCGCATAAATTTCTTGTTGATCAACAACTATCTTTTCAAGACCACCGTGAAACAATTCGCGAACAGCACGCACCGCTGGCGATTCTTCTTCAAGGACTAAGGCAGGACACTCGGATTCTTGGGCAGCAGTTAGAAGTGATTGCCACCTGCGTTCGAGACGACGAAAATCAGCACGCAAAACTTTCTTAGGCTGCAACATGGCTGCAGTGCGGGCAATCACGGGCAGCGGCGAGTCGGCAACAATATCTGCTAAATCATCGCGCAATCGTTGACGCTCATCTTCATCTTCAATACGCCGACTAATTCCGATTCGGTCGAGCGAAGGCATCAGCACTACGAAAGAACCAGCTAGAGAAACATATGTCGAAAGTGTCGCTCCTTTGTTACCGACAGAATCACGCACAACTTGAACAAGCAACTTGCGTCCGGCGAAAACGAAATCGTTTATTTTGTCAGGGGACTCGCCACAATCATCGTCTTCGATCACCTCAACATCTGAATGCGAGCTAGGGTCGGCATCTGACTCTGGATTGTCGCGCACCTCAATTTTGCGCATCAACTCGACTGCTGAAAGGTTAAAATCTTTGGCTGCTGGATGAATATTACCTAAATGCAAAAAACCAATTTTGCGGTTATCGAAACTAACAAATGCCGCATCCAGACCTTCTTCGACTCGAGTAACCTCTGCCAAGTAGATGTTACCGACTATAGATTGATGATCTGGACGCGAAGTGCGCACATCAATAAGCTGGCCGTCAAGCACACCTGCCACACGCACCTCTTCGGCATCACGAGTATTAACAAGCAAACATGTGCCGTTAAGTGCCACTACCCACCTCGTTAGAGTTTTCGATTAAGCTAACGATAGCCTCAATGGCTGCCGCAGCATCAACACCCTCGCCATGCAACTCAACCTGGGCGCCATATGGCGCACCTAGTGTCATCACCGACAAAATACTTTTGGCATCTGCAGAACGAGAATCGAAGTGCAAATAAACCGTCGCTTCAAAATCAACAGCCAAGCTAACGATTGCATGACTTGGACGCGCATGAATACCGTTTGGTATTGCCACCGTAGCCTGGCGCACGATGGTTGTCATTAATTAAGCTTCGGCTAACTCTGACAACAAATCAATCACTTGGGATGAATCTGAAGCCTGGCAGGCGAATGAAACAAAGTCTTCATGCTGTGCCAACGATGCTACCCAGCGCAACAAATCAAGGTGATTGTCAGCGGCATCGGCAGGACGCAAAATTGAAAAGAACACATTTACATTTTCGCCATCAAGAGCATTGAAATCGATGCCATCGTTATGGATTGCAATAACTACAGACACTTCATCGAGGCCTTCTAGCTTAACATGCGGTATGCCCACACCAGAAGCACCTGTTGAACCTTCGGACTCGCGCATTTTCAAAGCATCGAGTATTTCGTCGGCACGATTGGCTAGCGACGGTTTATTTGCAACGTGAGCTTTAGCTAAACTTTCAAGCGCAGAATCAGAGTCGAAAGCCTCGAGATTGAGAACGATACTCTGTTTGGAAAATAATTCGACGAAACTCATTACTTGTTGCGTGATTGGTTTGAACGGTAAGCTGCTTCATCGTGACGACGAGTCTTGGCTGAATGAGTTTCTTTGTACTTGATGATTTGACGCTTCACTTTATCGACAACATTATCAATAGCTGTGCGTCCGTCATCACAAGAATCATTTGCGACAAACGGCTCGCCGGCATGGCGGTGAAGAATCAGCTCGCAAGTTACTTTGCCATGTTCTTTATCAAAAACAATTTCGCCGTTTTCAAAGTGTTCGCCAAAACGCTCGAGACCTTCAACGTGAGTTGCGGTATGGTCTTGCAATTTTTGCGAGAAGTCGCTGTGGCGACAAGTTATGGTAATTTTCATGTTTTACTGTGTGTTGGGGTTCCCCCTAGGATACCTTAGCGGGGACGGCTTGTGAAGTTGCGAAAACGGTTCTTCTGAATAATGTACACGATAAAGAGTCAATCCTTTGGCAGCAGCAGTAGCTGCAGCCTGCGACCTATCACGAGCGAGCAATAATTCTTTAATCCATTCTGGCCGACGGCGCGACTTTCCGACTTCAAGCAAACTGCCGACCATGTTGCGCACCATTTTATAAAGAAACCCTGTCCCTCGGACGTGGATTAACAATCTGCCGCGCTGAACCTGGATATGAACATTAGTCACAGTACGAATAGTAGTAGCGGTTGTGCGACCGGCAGCAGCAAATGACACGTAGTCGTGAGTGCCTAAAAAATAACGGCAAGCACGGCGCATCGCCATAATATCAAGATGCTGTGGCACCCACTCACAAGTAAAATTATCGAGAACTGGCGGAGTATCGCCTAAAGCTAGCCGGTAAATATAATGCTTTGAAATAGCAGATTCACTAGCATGAAAACCATCTACAGCGGCAACCGATTGGCGAATGGTTAAATCGTCATCCACCTGAGAATTTAAGGCGCGGCCAATACGGTCAGCCGCGAATGGATGTGTCGTTTCGAAATGCACCACTTGCCCGTATGCATGAACTCCAGAATCGGTGCGTCCACTTGCCAACATCGAAACAGTTTCGCCGGTCAATGCGTGCCAAGCGCGTTCAAGTTCGCCCTGCACAGTGCGCATTTGCGGCTGCTCAGCATAGCCTTTAAACCCTCGACCAAAGTACGAAACCAACAAGGCTACAACGCGGACGCCTTCCGTGATATCAGTCATCAAGCTTTCGGCGTCCGCTGTATGCATCAGCAAGGATGTCGCCATGCAAATATTCGAGGCGTGCGCCAACCGGCAAGCCACGCGCTAACCTGGTAATAATTACGTTGGCCCCATCTAATGCCTCAAGAACTTTCAGTGCGGCGCCCTCACCCTCGCGGTCAGGCGCAGTTGCTAACACGACCTCGCTAACCTCTTTTGCATCAACGCGGCGCCGCAATTCACGCAAAGCATAATCATCAGGAGTCGCTCCTTCGCGCGGGGCAAACCCTTCGAGTAATACATGGTAGAGCCCATTGTGCGCGCCAGAACTTTCGAGTTTTTCAACCTCGCGTGGCCCTTCAACCACGCAAACTATTTGCGAGTCGCGATCTTGGTCGGAGCATATAGAACACGGCGAACGCAATGTAATATTCAGACACTTCGAGCATCGCTCGGTTTCCATGCGAGCATCGCGCAACGCCATTGCTAACGAGGCAACTTCGTCTGGCGTTGAGCGCAAAACATGCAAAGCCATGCGCTCGGCAGATCGCGCGCCGACACCCGGAAATTTTTCTAGGGCTTGGATTAAGCGCTCGAGTGGTTCGGGGAATGCCACTACATTCCGGGCATGCCAGGCATTCCTGGAATACCCATGCCGCCAGTTACGCCCTTCATTGAGTCAGCTGACTCTTTAGATATTTGCTGCAACGCTTCTTTAACCGCGACTGCAACCATATCTTCTAGGAGCTCGACATCGTCGGCATCAACTACTTCTGGATTAATAGTTATGTTTTTAAATTCGTAAGCGCCGCTAATGGTGACGACTACTGCACCGCCTCCAGCTTTGCCTTCATAAATTTTGCTAGCAAGTTTATCTTGCATTTCTGCAACTTCGCGTTGCATTTTTTTTGCTTGACGGAGTAATCCGCCCAAATCGCCTAAGCTTCCTGCCATGATTATTCTACTTCTTGTTGCCCGTCGAATTCATTTACTAAAGTTTCGACGGCTGGGTTAATGGTAATTTTCTCTGCGACCTTAAATTGAATTCGCCACGGTAAGGGCGACCAATCAAGTTCGCGCAAAGCCCGTAGTTCTACTGGGTCTTCGAGCACGCTTAAGTCAGACCCCCGGGCCTGACGCAAGTGAACGATAATTTCGTTATCGGTAGTTTCGGCCTTTATTAAATAGCTTTTAATAATTGCTGCGAGAGTTGGGCGCTGCTCGATGAGTTTATCAAACATTTCATCGATAGACAAAACTGAGGATGCTGGCGCGGGTGCTGGTGCTGGCGCGGGTGCTGCCTGCGGTGTAGGCGCAGGCGGAGCCACTCGCGAGCTAGGCTGTGCAATGCTTGCATGCTTACCTTGCCCTGGATTCTTCAACAAGTTGGCAATCTCAAAAAACTTATTGATTCGCGCAGCGCGCAGCATTGTGTATTCGACAAGTGCCCTAGCACCTAAAGGACTACGCTGAATACGACTTTCAAGACTAAATATCATGCCCATGATTCCTTCCATCCGATCGCGACCTAGGGTGCGCGCCAGCTCAACCATTTCTTTTTTGCGCTCAGGGGACGGCTCGACTCCGATGCAATCTTCACCGAGCAGGGCAACATGCAGCAAGTCACGCAAGGCGTCAACCGACTGTTCGACGAAATCTCTTTCGGTACCACCAAACTCAAGGAACCCAGAAATCTCGCTGAGAATCACTTGAGGGTTATCGTTAGCGACAGCTTCGAACAAACGCAACCAACGCTCAGGGCGCGCAAGCCCCGATAGACTTTCTAGATCGTCGAGGGTTAATTCGCCATCGGCAGTAGCTAATAGTTGGTCAAGCATCGACTCGGCATCACGCATACCGCCACGGCATCCGCGTGAAATCGCTTGTAAAACTTCAGCCGGAACATTTACCCCTTCTTGGTCGCAAACGAATTGCAATTTTGCCTGCACGTCAACTTCGCGAATGCGACGAAACTCGAATATTTGGCAACGCGAAACAATAGTGTCAGGAATTTTATGCGGGTCGGTGGTGGCGAATAAAAACATCGCATGCGCCGGCGGCTCTTCGAGGGTTTTGAGCAATGCGTCAAAAGCTTGGCCAGATAAACGCTGCACTTCGTCGATGATATAAATTTTACGACGATTGCGTATCGGGTGAGTCTGCACCGCATCGCGAATGCCTCGCACATCATCGACGCCATTATTAGATGCGCCATCTATTTCGATTACATCAATGTCGCTACCGCGTTCAATTTCTACGCATTGATCACATTGCAAGCAGGGGGTGATGGTTGGACCATTAACGCAGTTCACGGACTTGGCAATAATGCGTGCGGTTGTTGTTTTGCCAACTCCGCGCGGCCCGATAAGAATATATGCCTGCCCAACGCGGTTTTTTTCAATAGCACTACTTAAGGCGCGTACTATATGATCTTGGCCGATTATTTCGGAAAAGCTACGCGGGCGATATTTGCGAGCAAATACGCGGTAGGACTGAGTGGGTGTGGTCACGCGAATATATTAGCAGCTTGCAGCCACTGCCACACGACAAGAAACTAGAAACCGGAGGCCCGAACATTCGCGGCACCCGATGAATGATGCTT
>JACKQG010000517.1_pt1 | contig 56250 bp, 50 predicted proteins | sample 8237621 | NCBI WGS metagenome assembly JACKQG01 (sample SAMN15677084, study PRJNA649215) | marine metagenome | biome: marine; feature: Black Sea; material: saline water; isolation source: suspended particulate matter (SPM) from the Black Sea western gyre | collected 2013-06-09/2013-06-10 | depth... | reverse complement strand
ATTACAGATGGGCTGTATGACTTCTTTAGGTGTCCGTTTTTTTGTAGGAAGATCAGATATTCTTTTATTAGCTTTTTTAATGAATGTTAATGACTATTCTAAAATGAAAGCTGGAGATGATGCCGAAGATGCAAAATTATTTTCTTTAGATAATTTACCTAAATTAGCATTTGAGTCACATGAAAAAATTGTTCAACTTTATTTTGAATATATTATAAAAACGAAAAATCATTTATGAAAAAAGTATTAGTTATACATGGTCCAAATATCAATTTAATTGGATTAAAATCTGCAAAAGATGGTTCTCGCATTACAATTGATAAAATTGATAGAGCAATTAGAAGAAAATCTAAGGAATTAAATTTAGAATTAAAAATCCTTAGAACACATGATGAAGCAAAAGCGGTAGCATTTGTACAACGAAATCGTAAAACGACACTCGGTGTTATAATTTCACCATCATCCTGGCATAGAGGTGGATATACATTGAGTGATACTCTCCATTTTTTAGAAATTCCATATTCAGTTATATCATTAGAAAAAACGGAAAAGAGTCTATTTAATCAAGGAAATCACTTTAATAACGCGTCCATCATTGATTCATACTTGGATGGGTTGACAGATTTAAAACATAAAATATCTTGATCGGATTTCAAAAATATACTTTTATTTGCTTAGATTTTCCGACAGAAATGGCTGAGAAAATCAGAAAAATTAGATTAAACTTAGAACCAACGATTGCATGGAAACCGGTTGTAATTTCTCTCGCTGGGTCATCGGGTTGTGGGCATATTTCAGAGGAGCAAGATATTTTTGAAGCTAACAATATTATGACAAAATTATCTAAAACACTTTCGCCAATAACGGTAAAATTTTCAACTAAAAATTCATTTCCAAATACAGATATTTATTTTTTTGAATTTGATAATGAATCCGCTATAAATGAATTACATAAGAAAATTAAAAATTGCGGAATTACATTTGCTGAGAGTGAATATCCATTTAAGGCACATTGTACAATTCATTTTAAAGGAAAGATGAATCCACAGAAAAAAGAACAAATAATGAATACAATTATACCAAAGGAAGAATTTGAATTAAATACTATTTCATTTATTTCAGATTATAATCATTTATCACGATTTTCAATGATGAATTCAAATAACACACAATTAACGAGAGCATAAAGTGAAAAAACTTATATTTATATTATTTATTTTTGCATGTCAATCAAATCCAACTTATCCGTGGTTTTCAGGCGAATTAGACGAATTAAAACAGATGGCAGGGAGCAAACCAATAATGATGGAATTCTATACTGATTCTTGAGGATGGTGTGTTCGGCTGGAAGCTGATACATTTTTAGATGATGGGTTTTTAAATTTAACAGAACAATTTTATAGTATAAAAATAAATGCTGGCAACAGAAGTGGAAGTAAAATTGCAGAAAACTATAATGTTCATGGTTATCCTACCGTAATATTTATAAAACAAAATGGTGATGAAATTGATCGTATTATTGGGTATGGAACTCCTGATGATTTTATTCCTAAAGTAACAAATATACTTTCTGGAAAAAACACAATACCCTATTTAGAAAATAAATTAAAGAATATCCCCGAAGATAATTTATCCTTATTTATGCTTGGAAAAAAATATGAAGACCGAGGTAATTCGGAATTATCAAAAAAATATTTTAATCAATTTATAAATAATTCACCCATAAATATGGAAAATGAATTACAAGATGCACAGTTTTTATTAGCGAAAGCCGATTGGGATAATGGAGAAATTAATAGTCTTGAAAAATTTATAATCGATTATCCTACATCTGAGAATAGTTTTTCTGCATATAAATTAATTTCTCGTTATTATATTACAACTCATGATACTATTTCTGAAATTAATACATTAAAAATAATGGTTAACGCATTCCCTCAAAATGCAAATGCAATGAATTCGTATGCGTGGCGTATGGTGGAACTAAATACAAATTTAGAAGATGCCCTAGAGAAAGCAATTCTAGGTGTTGAACTTGCAGATGATGATTTAAAGCCAATGATTTTAGACACACAAGCTGAAATTGAATGGATGTTAGGAGATGTTGCGAGTGCAATTAATACAATAAAAAAAGCAATATTATTAAACCCTGAAGATAGTTATCTTAAATCACAATTAGGTAAATTTGAAAATTGATGATATAACTAATTTTTTTAAAGTTTTTTCTTTTAAAATAAAATTATAAGTTTTTATTGCAAATCACCCCTAAACATCTATTAATTTTACTTATGTTTAAAATACAGGTAAATAATTGAGTCAAATACTTAATAAGAATTTATTTTTGATAAAAGAACATATTGGAATGTTCAAGGCTGCAAATAATTATGATATATATGATCCAGAAAATGGTGAAATTATTTTAGAATGCAGAGAAGATAAATTAAATATTTTTACAAAAATGTTTAGATTTACAAAATATAAAACTATGACCCCATTCCATATTGAAATTAAATCTCCAGAAGGTAAAACAATATTAACCATTAAAAGAGGTATTTCTATTTTTCTTTCAAATGTTATTGTTTTGGATGAAAACTATGAGCATATTGGAACTTTCAAACAAAAGTTTTTCTCAATTGGGGGGAAATTTAATGTATTAAATGCTAAACAAGAAATTTTATGCACTTTAAAGGGAGAATGGAAGGGGTGGAATTTTAAATTCGGATTAGAAAACAAGGAATTTGCAGAAGTTTCAAAAAAATGGTCAGGCTTAGGTAAAGAATTATTTACAAGTGCAGATAATTATGTTTTAAAAATTTCAGATGATGTGCCTGAAAATAGTACAATGAGAAAGTTAATTCTTTCAGCAGTAATGTGTATTGATATGGTGTTAAAAGAAAGATAAAGCTTGGTATTTAAATTTCCTTGGATGCAAAAAATAATATGTATAAAATCATAAATATAGAAACTTGGAAACGAAAAAATCAATATAATTTCTTTAAGGAATATGATAATCCCTATTTTAATATTTGTACTGAATTAGATATTTCAGCGTGTTTTGATTTTACAAATCAATACTCAATTTCCTTTTTTATTGCTTCATTATTTGCTTCGACTAAAGCGGTAAATTTAGTTGAGGAATTAAAATATCGAATAAGAAAAGAAGAGGTCGTTTTACATGAAATTGTCCATGCAGGGTCTACCATAATAAAAAATGATGAAACATTTGGGTTTTGTTATTTTAATTATTTAGAATCTTATAATCAATTTAATGAGAATGCAAAAAAGTCATTAAATGATTTTAAATTAAAAGAAAATAATTTTAACCCTCAAGATAATAGAGATAATCTAATACATTATTCAATTTTACCATGGATTTCATTTTCGAGTATTTCACATGCTAGAAATTGGAAAACAAATAACTCCGTTCCCATTATAACTATGGGAAAATATACAAAAAAAGGTGGAAAGTTGATGATGCCAGTCTCTATCGAAGTACATCATTCACTCGTTGATGGACTGCATGTCTCAAAATACTTTAATCACTTTCAAGAAATTTTGAATAATCCTAAATTATATTTAAATAATTAATTATTGATATAAGGGCAATATTTTTTCAATATCTTTTTTAACAGTTACTGCTTTCCAATCAGTGCCATCCCATGCTTTAAGTAATTTTAAGTCGGGAGAAATCAATATTGACCTCATTGAATGACCAATATCATTATCTTCAACCCCCCAAAAAGCAAATTGACTATAATGAGCAAGAGATATCATATCAGATGAGTGGTCAAAACTTGACCATAAATTCCAATTGGGAAATGGTTCAATAATACTGCTATAATGTTTTATTAATGTTGACGGGTTATCATAGATATAATCAAAACTAATTGTAATAAATTCTAAATTTTCTATAGATTTTAGTTCTGATGCAAGATATCGATATTTCATCATTAATGCTGGGCACATATTTGGCATAGGGCATCGGCTAAATACAAATGATATAAATCTATATTTTCCATGATTTTTTGATAATGAAATTTCAGTACTATCTAATTTTAAAAAGGTTGCATCTGGTAGAATTCCACCAATTGCTGTTGGTGAATCTTCGTCTTCCCAGAAATCATCTTCTTTATCAGGTATTTCTACTTTACCTAACCGAGTGAATGAACGAATAAATCCACTATTTTCAGCAATAACGATTTCAAATTTTATACTATCACCGCGAGACCATTCTTCTAGTTGAATAGACTTATCAACTTTTAATCTCATTGTCATTGCCATCATAAACCCTGGTATTTCATCATGATGAATTAACATTTCTTGGTGATCATGAAAAACTTCATGAATTACACCAAAAGCGTGATGAACCTTTTCATTTGCACCACAATGAATAAATAATAATGATAAGATTATAATTGTAAAATAATTTGTATTCATAATATATATCTATAATGTTCCTAATTATTGTTTAAAAAAATGTTGCAATTTTACTGAAAGATTTTTTTTGTATATCTGGTATTTGTATTCGTTCTTTAGGATAGCCGACAACTAATAATAAAAATGGTTTTTCATTATGAGGACGGTCTAAAATTTTATTTAAAAAATTCATAGGGCTAGGTGTATGTGTCAAAGTAGATAATCCAGAATAATGTAATGCATTTATTAAAATCCCAGTTGCAATTCCTACGGATTCCATTGCATAATAATGCTTTAATTTTGCTCCTGATTTTTCAATTCCAAATTTTTGTACAAAAATTGAAATTAACCAAGGGGCATTTTCTAAAAATGGTTTTTCTGCATCTGTTCCAAATGGTTCAACTGCTTCTAGCCAATCCTCTGGTGCACGATGATTATAAAATTCATGCTCTTCAATTTCTGCCTTTACTCGTATTTCTTTCTTTTTATCAATATCATTGATTGAAACAAAATGCCATGGTTGTAAGTTTGCACCACTTGGAGCTGTTCCTGCAGATTTTATACAATTTTCAATTATTACTCTTGGTACATTTTCATTTGAAAATTCTCTTACACTTCTCCGATTTGAAATATTATTTAAAAATTCTTGACTTTTTGCAATCATTTCATTTTCAGATAATTTTTTATACTCTAAATAATTTCTAAATTTTGGCATTAGGGTCAATAACTATAAAATCAAAAATACCTGTTTTAACATTCCCATCATTTTTTACTTGAATCCAAATTCTATATTCACCCGCTTCCAAAAATTCAAATGGTGGAAATGTAACTTTCCCGTCTTTTACAAGATTCTCAACTAATTTACCATCTTCACTCCGGTAACCAAAGGTACAAAATAAATCTTGAGGATTTACCTCAATTCCTTCTTTTAATTCAAATAGTACTTCTTGTGATGCCATAGAAAAATTACCAGTTGGATGAATATGAATAAATTGAGTTCCATCTTTTTTATAAATAATACCATGCCCTCCCATTTCAATATATGGTTCTAAAATTAATGGTTTATTATTTTCATCTAATAATGTAAAATTCATATCAATAAACCCCATTTGAATTTGAGTTTGATATTCTTTCCAAATCAAGTGTGAACCGTCATCAAATTCAAATTTAGAATGTAAAAATTGAGAATTAAATGGTGTTAGTTTAATAGAATTATCTGGGTCAACCTTTGGTAAATAGTCAATTAACGGGGTTTCTACATTTGAAATATTTATTGTATCTAATAGCGTTTGATTATACCCTGTTTCATGTGTTACATCTGAATAAATAAAATATTTTCCCATTGGTAAATTTCCAGGAAGAGTTAAATCAAATTTGTCAGAACTTTGTTTATTTAAAATTGGATGAACATGGCTAAACGCTGATAAATCTTCTTTTATCAAATAAGTATGAATTAATTTTCCATGGTCAGGAACAATTGGAGGATATACACCACTTTTCCACATGTTATCAGTAATTTCAAGATTGAGAATTTGATATTGTTCAAATGATTTTATTTGGGTTGTTGTTTCCATTGGTTTAAATAAATTTGAGTAATATAAATCAGCTATACCTTCCCACCATTTTTTCCCTATAATAATGATAGAAATACAGATAAAGAAAGTAATAATCATAGCTAAATTAGCCTCTCTTTTTTTATTTTTATCAGGAGTTTTACCGGGAGAAAGTGTTGATTCCTCTACTGACACACCGATGATTGTAACAAATCCAAATAATAGTAAAAGCATTAAAAATATCAATATACTTTTCATTATAAAATTCATTTCTGATCTTTTTGTTGCAATAGACATGACAGGAACAACTATATTTGCAATACTATTATCACCTTCTACCTCAATATTAATGCTATATGAACCAAAATCCATCAACCATAATTCAGAATTAAATTTATCTGGTTGATTAAACATTTGCTTTGCAATATCTTGCGGAGGTGAGCCATCGACGCCTGCATCCCATTTCATGGGCTGTGTTTTAACAGTAGAAATTTTTCCATCTAAAGATTGAACATAAATAAGAGCCAACCCAGGCACAACCCCTGGCGGCCTAATTACTACTCTAATTGGATATTCTCCTGCATTACCTTCATAAATTATTGAAGGGTTCCCAACATGTGAGAACCCAATAGAGCATAAAATAATTAAAATAACTTTTTTCATTTAACGCACTACCTTTTTTAACCAGTTTCCCCACCAGATTCCTAGACGGGTAGAAATACTTGCAATAAATGAGGCTATTAATAATCCAACTGGCGTAACCACGGTAAGTGGTATTTTTCTACCCGTAGGAGTCATGTCGTAAGGCCAAAACTCCATATTAAATTTTCCAATTGGAACCCAGTATGGTTTATTATAAGGTTGTCCAAAAATCCTATTTTGACCTCCATCTGAAAGTAAAAATTCTGCAAAGTACCATTGTATTGGAAAGAGTATGAGAATAAATATTAATCCTAAAGTAAAGGATAAAACCCAATCATTAAGTTTCGTTTTTTGAGAAATAATATCTATTAATATTGCAGGAAAAATAATTAAAACAGGAAAAGGAGGGACAACCAAAAAATCTATTGGTCTATAAATTGGTCCTAGTAATGGTTGAGCATCAAACAATGGAAAAATCCATATAATTATTATCCGATGAAACATACAAAGTAAGGTGGCAATTGAAGCAGACCACTTTAATTTTGATGATCTATTAATTGCTAATAATAAAATTGGAAATACGATTGATTGAGTTATATAAAATTCAAGTGAATGCATTTTATTAGCAAAACTTTTTTCCATTGTGAAAATCATCATCATTAATAAAAGTATGCTACCTGAATATATATATAATTTACTAAAATATTGTTGAGTAACATCAGTAGACCTATTTTGTTTTGCAAGAATAATTAACATTACCCCAATAATTATTGCAAAAAAACCCATTGCTAAAACAGTATGTGGTGGACTAATAATTTCAACATCTAAACCATAAGTATTATGCCACCAATCATCAAATGGAGCAGATGTCAACATTGCAATTGCTCCCCAAATACATATCCAACCCCCTAAAGGGCCTTTAAATCCCCAAAAACTTACAGATACTTGCTTGGAAATATTGTCAAATCCAAATGTAGTACGCAATACAATTATGCCAGAAATAATACCTGCAATAATTCCACCTAAATAAATTACAATATGTGGTGGTGTTAAAAATGCATCTCTTCCAATTGATTCATGCCAGGAAATATCCCATTGTAAGCCAAGGACAATTAGGGTTGCTGAAATTACTCCTAAAATAGAATGGTATTCTTTTTTTAAAAAATATGGTTGTTTCACAGATTGTACTCAAAATAGTTAAATAAATTTATTATTAAAAAGAGTTTAATAACTACAGTTGTTATATTTTGATACAGACTTTCCACTGTGAATAAATGGGTTATTAATGATAATATTCAGTATGTTTATTAACTCAAAATTAGCTTTTTCCTTATTTTTTATTATTATTTTTTCAGGGTGTAGCATTTTCACTTCTCATGGAAGAGCATATAATCGTGCAGAAAAAGCTGAAAAATGTGGTGATTATAATAAAGCGGTCCTAGAATGTGTAGAATCCCTAAAAATAAATCATGATTATGAGAAACCATTATTACTCATGGATATTGTATTTCCTCTTGCAATAAAATATAGTAATCAAAAATTAGATAGATACTTAAAAAAAGGATATAAAAATTGGGATATGATTATTAAATCCTACCAAGAAATAATCTATATGATCGATTCTGTTGAAAGATTAAATTTATTAAGGCAAGAAATTTGGTTTAATTCTTCTGATTTAAGAGACTATGAATTAGAGCTAAAAGAAACGAAAGAAAATGCAGCATTATTTTATTATGATCAAGCTGTAATGTTAATGTCCTTAGGTAATCAAGAAGACTATAAAAAATCGGCTCAGGCATTTAAAAAATCTCAAACATATATTAGTGATTATAAAGATTCTATTGAATTATATAATTTCTGTAGACAAAAAGCAATAAAACGAATTGCAATAATGGCATTTGAAAATAAATCAGGCAATAATGAGTTTGGAGCAATTGGTGAAGAAGTCAGCGATGCAATTATTTCTAAAATGCTAAGAGATGGTGGTTTAATGGAATATGTCGAAATTATAAGCAGAGACCAAATAGATCGTATTATTAATGAACAAAAATTATCTCAGTCTGGAATTGTAGAATATGAACATACAATTGATTTAGGAAAAATATTAGGTGTTCAAGAAATGATAACAGGAAAAGTTTCACGAATACAGGTTTCTAATATCGATGAAGTTACCAAAAATGAATCGTTTAAAAAGCGAGTTACCATTGATTATGAGTATTATACAGATGATAATGGAAAACAAAAAAAACGAGCAATTAAAGGAGATGTAAGAGCTAAAGCCAAAATATATAAAATCACCCGAACTGCAAATATGTCTGTATCTGCAACGCTATTAGATGTTGAATCAGCAAAAATCTTATACAGCAATTCAATTAAAGAAGAATTTAAATTTGAATATGAGTGGGCAACTTATACTGGAGACAAAAGAGCTTTAAGCTATCAACTTAAAAGTTTAATTAGAAAAGAAGCTGAAACTGCACCATCTAAAGGATCAATGATAACTGAATTATCAAATAAAATTTCCAAAAAACTAAAACGAGAATTAACAACTAAATTAGATTAATCTTTAAATGGTTTCATTTATCATCATCATTTTTTTAGTAAGTATATTTATTACAATAATGAGTATAAAATATTTTCCATTTAATTCTTTTACAATAAATAATAAAAAAGAAATAAATCCAAATCGAAAAAAACTAAAACAAGATACTATGAAAAAATTAAAACATAAAAAAAGGGACAGTTAAGCTGTCCCTTTTTACTTTAATGGGTCTGGGGTTTGAGTAACCCGGTACCCGATGACTGGAAGCCCCTTGAGAATATACCTCAAAAGGTTATCTTTCACCTATAGAGGTAACTTCCCGACTTCGTTTGTCGTTTTTCAATATATACCCCCCTTTCTGTTAATTATTGTTAAGTTAACTAACCATATATTACTAATTTATTTTTTCTATAGACAATATTTTTTTAGTTTTTAATTAACAAATCTTCAATTAGTTGCACAAATAAACTTGACCCTATAAGTAAGGCATTTTCATCAATATCAAAATGAGAACAATGGTGTGGAGTTGACATCGGTTCTAGATCTTTTGGTGCAGAACCGACAAAAAAGAATGCTCCCGGTTTTTTATGTAAAAAATAACTAAAATCTTCACCACCCATTGATAAGTATGGATCTCCAGCACCTTCTCCAACAATTTTCTTTGCAGATTTTAATACATTTTCTGCACATTTATCATCATTAATTGTTGGTGGGTAACCATCCATATAATTTAATTCAATTTTGCAATTAAAGGTCTTTTTAGTTCCTTCAATAATTTCATTTAACCTTCTTTTTATTAATTGAATATTTTCTTCAGAATATGCTCTTGTTGTCCCACTTAATACAACTTTATCGGCTATCACATTAAAATTATAACCACCATTAATCTGCCCAACTGTAACAACGGTACTTTCTAATGGATTTGTATTTCGGCTTACAATAGTTTGCAATGCTTGAATTAAATGAGCTGAAATTACAATTGCATCCTGAGTTCCTTGAGGTGCAGCACCATGTCCACCTTTTCCAGTAATCGTTATTTCAAACTCATCTGCGGCTGCCATTATTGGTCCAGGTTTAATCCCAATTGTACCCGTTTTTTGATAATTCCATAAATGAACTCCATAAATTTGATCAACACCATTTAATACTCCATCCTCTAGCATATATGTTGCTCCAGCTTCACCTTCTTCTGCGGGTTGAAAAATAAACCGAACATTTCCGTTTAATTTATTTTTTTGTTTAGAAAGAATTTCAGCAGCACCTAATAACATCGCAACATGTCCATCATGTCCGCAGGCATGCATAATACCATTATTTACAGATTTATATGAAACATCACCTGTTTCTTGAATGGGTAATGCATCCATATCTGCACGTAAAGCAATTGTTGGTCCATCACCATTTCCAATTAAATCACCAATAACCCCTGTTTTACCAATACCTTTTTGGAATTCTATTCCTAATGAAGATAATTTTGTTGCAACTAATTCAGCTGTACGATGTTCTTGAAAAGATAATTCAGGATGTTTATGAATATCACGCCGTGTTGATATTATTGTATCACCTATTAATTGAATTTCTGGACGAATATTTATAACCATTTATCAATCCGTATAATAGGTTCCAAATAATATCATCATTTCATCTGCACCCAATAATCCAAAATGAATTGATTGATTTGTATCATTAATATAGGTGGCTTCAAGCTCTAATCCCATACCTTGCTCTAAAACAAGAGGCGGATTTAATTCTAAAATTGGGGGATGTTCCCAATCTAATGCAGTATAAATAATTTGTCCATCATTTTCTCCTCCAATTAATTTAATATCAAATCGAACCATTCGTTCATGTGCATGTGAAAAAAGTTGGAAAATATTTAAATGGTCAATATCATCAACTGAACCATTGTCTAAAAAGCCAGCATTAAATTGTTCTGGAAACATAAAAGTTCTATTAAGTGTTGTTGTTTGGTTTGGCGGTAAGTCTATATCATTATTATTTAACATAAATATATCAGCAATATGTTCTACTTCACTTTCTTCAACAAAATGAAAATTTCCATATAATTCACCTATTGGCGTATCACCAGAATAATTAAGAAAGTGAGAATTTACATCCACTCCAAAACTTGGTGGTACTCGAATTGCAACTCCTGGTGGAAAATGGTAATTTACATACGGCCACTGAGAACCTGCAAAAAATGTTTGTAACCCCATATAGCAAAGTGTTTGATAGTTAAAATTTCCATATTCGTTATGTAGATCTCGTAATTCATAAGGTGGTGGCGGAAATTCTTCAATGTATGCTTCACATTCTACTGGTAATTGGCTCACACTTGCATTAAGTGGATATGTATAAAAAATTAAATGGTGCGACCCTGGACTTAATAAAATTTCATATTGATTGATATATACATATTCATCATTACTAATTGGTTGGTATGAAAATATTTCTCTTTCATATCCATCCCATATTTCAAACGGACCTACATGAAATTGGATGCCATTTTCTGGAGGATCTAAAGGTGCAAATGGAGGGGTTTCCCAAACTGAATTATCTAATAATAATTCCTCTTCTGAAACAACTCCTGTTTCTGGTCCACCTGCATAAATCCAGTCCTTAATAAATGCAAGTTCACCATTCGATAAATAAGGTCCACCCAATGGCATTAACTCACCATAATAAGGATGATCATCAAAATAATGAGCACTGTTAGGTATATTTATTTTTTCCCATAAAAAACTCTGAATTTCTCCAGGTTGGCCACCTTCAGAACTTAATAAGACTAACCCATCTGCCCATGCCGATTCATTTTTTGGTATTCGATTTATTAATTGTTGATATGCAACATCTGGTGTTAAAATTAAGTCTGATTGTTCAGCAAAAAATGCCCCAGATTCATGACAGGCATTTGCACATTTTGGCTCAAAGATATCTTCAGAAATTATTTTCCAAGTATCTCTTTGGGGAATTCCATTCAATATATAATTTACTAAAATTACGATATCAACGACATTTAATTGACCATCTTCACTTTGGTCTCCCGTTAATATTTGGTCAAGTGTGAATGAAGTATTACCAATTATATAGCTGGTAATTAAAACAATATCAATTACATTTAAACTACCATCATAGTTGACATCACCGAGCATATATTCTACATCACAAGTATTAATACAGGAATTATAATCATTATAAAACCATTCGGAATTATCAATTCCCTCTGAATTTATGGGACCACAACCTGAAAGGGTAGAGCAATCTGTTCCATTCCATGTCCATCCAATGACCATTAAACAGTCACCATAATCTGAATTTTCAGAACTAGGGCATTGACCAAACAAAAATCCAACCCCCAACAAGATAATTATTGATTGAATATAATAGCTTTTAAATTTTATCATTTGTGTAATCTTTCATTAAATAAAGTAAAGCTAATTTACGAAGATTATATCTTTTATTAATGATTTGAATTATTTGATTATTTTTTAATTATACCGATTTTAAATTTTATTTGGCACAGGTTTATTAATTGATTTAAATTCTCTTTGTAATTATAAAATTATTTTCCATTTTTTTTAGGCTTTTAACTATTTATGAAAATTGACTACAAGTTATACATCTTCTTATTATTACTATTGCACCTTGGATTTGATATAAAATTAATTGAAAATAATATTGATGAAAACTAAAAGGATTTTTTTGTGAGAATTCTTAGCATTTTTATAGCCATGTCTTTTTTATTGGGGGTAAAAAATACTTCACAGCCAATAATTCATTCACTTGAGTTTGTCCAGAAAAATGATAAAATTGCAATCCTAATTGAGCGTTTATATTTAAGTTCAAAACAATTACCAACAGCGGTTGGCTCATTTTATACAATTGCAGATGTAAAAGAGGATTTAGAAAATTGGAAACACATATATCCCAATCCTACTGAATACCAATTAGAATTAATAAATAAAATTGAATCAATGCTCATACATGTCCAATATGAAAAAGTTGATTTATCCCAAGCATCATTTACACCGACTATAGAAATAACTTCTGGAATGGATTATCTATTCCATCCCAGAAATTCTCATTTCCAAGAAGATTCACTCTTTTTCAATGTCTTCCGAGATAGAGACTTTCACACAAAGTATAACGAAAGAGGAGATTATTTTTCGATTCAAATCAATTCATCCTATTGGAAATATTTTTACTTTTCTTCAAAATTTGGTCTGCGTGAAAATTGGATTGGATTATTAGAGGGTGATCATCATTTTGCAAATAGTTTTCATGAAATTGAAAATAATTTCAATCAACATGCTTATGGAACATTTCGATTTGGACCATTATTATTGAATTCTGGCCGTTCCCGAGCAACATTAGGTTTGGGGAATCATGGGAAACTATTATTAGGCAATGAACTACCTCCATTAGATGTTTTTAGAGCATCTGTCAATTTTGGAAAATATTTCAAATTTTATAATTATATGATGCCTTTAAATAATATCTCTATGGGCAATTTGAATGAGTCTAAATTACCTAAATATTTATTAGCGCATCGAGTTTCTTTAGATTTACCACCATATTTTAGGATTGCTGGAAGTGAACTGATGATAATAAATAGTTATTTGAAATGGAATTATTTAAATCCTTTAATAGTATATCACCAAGTTACAAATGCAGATTTAGTCAATATCTTAACTTCGTTTGATTTAGAATTTGTACCACATAGAAATATAAGTGGATTTTTATCTATTGCTATTGACGAAATCGATTTTTATTTAATTGAACAACAAGGAGAAGTACCAAGAGAGTCTAGACTTGCAATGGGTTTACAAACAGGATTTAAAATTTATAATCCATTGGGATTGGATAATTCAAAATTACAATTTGAATATTTAAGTACGGATCGTTGGCTATATAATTACCAAGTTTCAGACAATTCTAAGGATTTAACATACACCTTTGTTGAAAAAATTGAATTTCCTCAAACTCATTATTTTTATCGTCATGTTGGACATTATTTGGGGTCAAATGCTGAAGCAATTTTTGTAGATTTTGAATGGAAAAATGGTAAAATTTTAATAAATCAAATTAATAGGGGAAATAGTTATATCTTGGAATATGAAAAAACTTGGGATGAATCCTTACCCAATATTATTGAGAATTCAACTTCTATTTTTTTTCACTATAAAAATAGTTTTATGAGCAAAAAAATTGAATTAAAATCTAAAATTGGTTACACATGGGTAAATAATTATCATCACATTCAATATGAAAAATATAATTACCCGGAAGTTTGGTTAAGTATTAATTATAGATTATTTTTTCTAACTGAGATTTAAACCACTCCCAATCTAGTTTTAACGACTTCTAATGCTTTTTCTGCAGGAATTCTGTCCTGTTTCATTGTATCGCGATCACGAATTGTAATTGTGCCATCCTCCTTCGTTTGCCCATCAATCGTTAAGCAAAAAGGTGTTCCTGCTTCATCATGTCGGCGATAGCGTTTTCCAATGGCATGCTGTTCATCATATTTAGTATTAATTCCTGCTTTAAAGAAATTTGAAACAATATCTCGAGCAATTTCAGGAAGTCCTTCTTTTTTAACTAATGGTAAAATAGCTGTTTTAATTGGAGCCAATTTTGGATGAATTTTCATCACTTTACGAATAGAGTCGTTTCCTTTTGCATCTTGTACTGTCTCTTCATGGTAAGCATCAAGTAAATAAACTAATAATCCACGAGTTGCCCCTGCGGCTGGTTCAATTACAAAAGGTGTGTATCTCCATCCATTTTTACCCGTTTGTGGGTCTTGTTTTTGAGGATCAAAATAGCTCAATTTTGCACCTGAATGTTCTGCATGCTTTTTTAGATCATAATCGGTTCGACTTGCAACACCTTCAAGCTCATCAAACCCCCATGGATATTCATATTCAATATCATAACAGGCATCTGCATAATGAGCAAGCTCATCTTTGTCGTGAGCTCTATAAATAAATTTATCCGGATTATTTGCAAATGATTTCCACCAATTTAGCCGTTTGTCTCTCCAATAATCCAGCCATTTTTTCTGTGTTCCAGGTTCAACAAAAAATTCCATTTCCATTTGTTCAAATTCACAAGAACGGAATATAAAATGCTCCGTCGTAATTTCATTTCTAAAACTTTTCCCCATTTGTGCAATTCCGAAGGGAACCTTCATTGACATTGATTGCTGGCAATTTAAAAATTGAACAAACATTGCCTGTGCTGTTTCAGGGCGTAAATAAACAGCAGTATCCTTAATTACTTTTTCAATACCTTTTCGTAATTCTTTACCTTTTAAATCCGGGTTTTTTTCAATAAATGAAGTTAAATCACCAATTGAATCAACAGGTCCAAGTTGAGAACGAAACATTAAATTAAATTGCCGTTCATCACTTAAAAAAGGGCTACCAAATGTTGGACTTACATAACCTCTATATGGAAAAGTTTGATTTGCATCATCACTATCTTTTTCAAAATATCCAAATGTTGAATCGTCAATAACGCGTAAACCTTCAAGCACTTTCCCATTTCTTCTAATTTCAATTCCAAATCGTTTTTCAATTGATTTTTGATATTGTTTCGCTTGACCTTTATCATTGCATATAATTGGGAGTTCATCTCCAGAAGTTGGTGTAGGTGCCTTGTCCGCCCTAAACCGCTCTTTACTAATTAAACAATCGACAAGTGGATCAGAAAAGCCAGATAAATGCCCAGATGCATTCCAAACTTTTGGGTGCATAATAATGGAGGCATCTATCCCAATGACATCTTCTCGTTCATGCACCATTGATCGCCACCATTCATTCATTAAATTGCGTTTCAATTCTACGCCTAATGGACCATAATCATAAGCCGATTTTAAACTACCATAAATCTCGCTACTTTGAAAAACATATCCTCGCTGTTTTGCAAGTGATATGACTTTTTCCATTTTATTGTTCATAAATTTCTTTCAAATTATAAATAAATTATTTAATACAAAACAGAGTGAATTGAAAAATAATTACTTACTTTTCTTTCGTTTAACTCTTCGCTTTACAGGCCCTTTAGCAATTTTAACTTTAATCATTTCTAAAGCTTGTTCCAATGTAATCGAATTTGGATCAGTTCCTTTTGGAATAGTGGCATTAATTTTTCCATTAGTCACATAAGCTCCATATCGTCCATCTTTTACTTCAATTGCTTTATCATCAGCATCTTTCCCTAATTCTTTTAATACTTTTGGTCCTGAAGCTTTTGCTTTTAAAAAGGAAATTGCTTGTTCAAAATTAACTTCAAGTAAATTAATTTCTGCTGGAATAGACCCATTACTTCGTCCTGATCTTACATAGGGGCCATATCGTCCAATATCTTTTATTACGGACTCTCCTGTTTCAGGATGTTTCCCTAAATCAACAGGAAGTGAAATAATTGCTTTTGCAATTTCTTCAGTTACATCCTCTTCATTCATACCAGGTAATAATGATTTCATTTTTTTACCCGCTTGAATATAAGGTCCAAATCGTCCTCGTTTTAGAAATACTTCCTCTCCATTAAATTCACCCATTGATTCAGGTTGTTTTTCTTTTAAAGATAAAATTTCAGTTATATGTTCTGTTTTAAAATCAGCAGGAATAACATCTTCATGTAGTGTTGCTCTTTTATCACCTTGTTGAATATAAACTCCATATCGTCCTACTTTAATTTGAGTTTCTGGAATTCCATTTTTTGGATAATGGATAATGGTTTTTGAAATATCTTTATCAAATTCCTGTTCTAATAAATCATTTAATCCTTTATGTGCTCCTTCTCCAAAATAGAAATGATTTAAAAATGCAATCGCTTCTTTTTCAGCTCGTGAGATACTATCAAGTGTATCTTCTAATCCAGCAGTAAATTGCAAATTAACAAGGTCTTCAAAATATTTTTCTAAAAACTGAATAACAGCATAAGCCACAAATGTTGGTATCATAGCTCCTTTAACTCGGCGAACATAACCTCGTTGTTGGATTTTATCCATGATTGCCGCATAAGTTGAAGGACGTCCAATTCCTAAATTTTCTAATTCTTTTATTAAAGTTGCTTCTGTAAAGCGAGGTGTCGCCTTTGTAATACTTTGAATGGCATCAAAATCATTTGCATCAATATTTTGACCTGATTTTAATTCAGGAAGTATCTTTTCTTTATTATCTGCATCCGCACCATCAGTTCCTTTTACATATACTTTAAAATATCCTGGAAATTCAACAACTTGCCCTTTTGCCTCAAATATAGCATTTCCATTAGAAATTTTAGCTGTTGTTTTTAATAATTTGGCTGGCATCATTTGACTTGCCATTGTTCGTTTCCAAATTAAGTCATATAATTTCCATTCATCCGCTTCTAATTGATTTTGTAAATCATTCGGATTTTTAAATTTTGAACCAGCAGGCCGAATTGCTTCATGTGCCTCTTGTGCGTTTTTAACTTTGCTTTTAAATTGACGTGGTTTTTCAGGTAAATAGCCTGCACCATACAAGTTGTTTATTTCATTTCGTGTTGCTTTTATTGCCTCACCGGAAAGTACAGTAGAATCCGTTCTCATATAGGTGATTAATCCTGCCTCGTATAATTTCTGAGCAACCATCATCACTCTTTTTGAACTCATTCTTAATTTTCGAACACCATCCTGTTGAAGTGTAGAAGTAATAAATGGAGGCATTGGGTTTGAAGTAAATGGTTTTTGTTCAACTGAAGATACTTCCCACTTATCTTTTTTAAATTGATCTACGAGCGATTTTGCCAATTTTTCATCTAATGCAATTTTATTTAATGATTTTAATTCGCCCGTTCTTTTCTCAAAATCTTTTCCAGTGGCAATTCCTTTTTCATCAACCTGAATTAAATCAGCTTCAAATGAAGTATTGTTTGAATCAAATTCACCTTTAATTTTCCAAAACTCACGAGACTTAAATAAAGCTCTTTCTTTCTCTTTATCTACAACCAACTTTACTGCAGGGCTTTGTACTCTGCCCGCTGAAAGGCTTCCTTTAACATTTAACCATAATTTCTTTGAAACTAAATATCCAAATAACCTATCTAAAATTCGTCGGGCTTCCTGTGCATTGACTAACGAAGTATCAATATCTCGAGTATGGTCAAATGCAGTTAAAATTGCAGTTTTTGTTATTTCATGAAATACAAGTCGCTTAACCGGAATTTTTGGTTTTAATTCTTCAATTATATGCCAGGATATTGCTTCCCCTTCTCGGTCAGGGTCAGTTGCTAAATAAAGTTCAGAGGCATTTTTAAGCTTATCTTTTAAATTTTTAACAACCTTCTTTTTATCTGTGGAAACAATATAGCTTGCTTTAAAGTCATTATCGATATCCACACCTAAATCTTTTTTTGCTAAATCCCGGATATGTCCAACAGATGCTTCTATTTCATAGCCATCTTTTAAGAATTTTCGTAATGTTCTCGCTTTGGAAGGCGACTCTACAATGATTAATTTCGTTTTTTTGTTTGTCATAAGTGGGGAAAATTTATAATAAACTACATTAATAAAACCTAAATGATTTTTGGTTTATTGTAAATAAGTGTAATAATTTGAGATATGTTGCACACTGGACCGATTATAAAAATGAGAACCGAACTTCACTCACCTATTCAATATGAACTTCCGATTGGTGAAGATTTACTGCCGATGAATCAATTTATTGGAAAATATGTTCGATTTAAATGGTTAAAAGAAATCTTGTGTATTCTGTGTGAGCGAAAAATAAATAAATCATTTGCACAGGGGTTTTGTTACCCCTGTTTTATTAATAGCCCCGAAACATCCGAATGTATTTTAAGGCCTGAATTATGTGAAGCTCAAATCGGTAATGCTAGAGATATGGATTGGGCCGAAAAGCACTGTCTTCAACCTCATTTTGTATATTTAGCCGTATCAAGTGGTATTAAAGTTGGGGTTACTCGTTCAACACAAATTCCAACACGATGGATAGATCAAGGTGCAAGCTTTGCAATTAAATTTGCTGAAACTCCAAACCGTTATATTGCGGGTGTAATTGAAGTCGCAATGAAGGAATTTATTTCAGACAGAACTGCATGGCAACGAATGTTGAAAAATCAAATTTTAGAAGATATTGATCTCTATGATAAAAAATCAGAACTTATTGAAAAACTAAATCCTCAATTACAGCAATTTGAATCTATCGATGAAGAAATTATTGAATTATCCTATCCTGTTTTGGAATTTCCTCAAAAAGTGAAAAGTATTGGATTTGACAAACATAATATTATTGAAGGCAGAATTATGGGAATAAAAGGACAATATCTCATTTTTGATGATAATACTGTCCTCAATATTCGTAAACATAATGGCTATGTATTAGAGATTGACTCGTAGTTTATTTCTATTTTTAAATATAGGTTAACCAATGATTATATAATTTCTCTTTACCGTGGATAATATCTAAATATAAATTTTGTAATTTTCGAGTAGTTTCTCCAGGCTTCCCAAACCCTATTAACCGTCCATCAACGCTACAGATTGGGGTAATTTCGCTAGCAGTCCCACAAAAAAAGGCTTCATTAGCATTAAATAATTGCCCCAAAGATAGCCGCCCAATATTTAATGGGATATTATTATCTTTAGCCAAATCAATAATTGTATCTCTTGTTAATCCCATCAATATACAAGAATCTTCTGAATTAGTAAAAAGCTCATTATCTTTTACTAAAAATATATTTTGACCAGCACCTTCTGCAATTGTACCTTCTTGATTTAATAATAATGCTTCATCATATCCCTTTTCATGTGCATCCTGAACGGCTAAAAGTGAATTGAGATACTGCCCATTAGCTTTTGCAACAGTTGGAAAAGAAGAGGAGTGAAATTTTCGCCATGGAGAAATAGTAACACTTATACCTTTTTCTAGCGCATCTTTTCCAAGATATGCACCCCAATTAAACATTGCTATGGAGACATTTACAGGACATTTTTTTGGATGCACTCCTAAACTATCATACCCAAAATAAATTATTGGGCGAATATAACCGCTTTCAATATTATTTTTTTTTACTAAGTCAATACAAGCCTGAATTAATTCATCAGGATAGAAAGGTATTTTTATTTTATAAATATTTGCTGATGAATAAAGACGATTAATATGTTCATCTAATTTAAAAATTGCGGGTCCTAATTCCGTTTTATAACATTTAATTCCTTCAAATACTCCACTTCCATAATGTAGAGTATGTGACATTACATGTGTAGTTGCATTCTTAAATGGAATAAATTTTCCATTTACCCAAATTAATTCACAATGATTTGACATATTTTTTTCTTTCAATTTTAGATCTTAATAATTTATAATTAAAACTATCCCGTAATGCTTGCCAACTCGCCTCAATTATATTCACTGAAACTCCAACCGTGGTCCAACTATTTTCACCATCAGAACTTTCAATTAATACTCTCACCTTAGATTCTGTTCCCTGCATTCCATTGAGTACTCTAACTTTATAATCTGTTAATTTTACATTTTCTAATTCAGGGAAAAATCGTTGTAATGATTTTTTCAAGGCAGAGTTTAAAGCATTAACAGGCCCGTTACCGTCTGCAATTGTATGATCAATTTCACCATTAACATAAATTTTTAGCATTGCATCTACTCTAGGAAGACCTTTTGGGTTATAATTTATTGTAATTCGTGAATCTAATACTTCAAAATAGGGCGTAAATTCTCCTAATGCTTCTTTTAACATTATTTCAAATGATGCTTCTGCTGATTCGAACTGAAAGCCTTCAAATTCAAGTAGTTTTATTTTTTGAACTAATTTTCGGGTTAAAGTAGTATTTTTTTCTAATGAAATATTCAATTCTTTAGCTTTATAATTAATATTACTTTTCCCTGAAAGATCCGAAACTAATACTCGTTGATTATTTCCAATTAATGAAGGAATAATATGTTCATACATTTCAGGATTTTTTATTACTGCACTAACATGAATTCCACCTTTATGTGCAAATGCAGACTTACCCACAAATGGAGCTTTATCATCAGGATGAATATTCATAATTTCGTAAATATAATTATTAATCGAAGTTAAATTTTTAAGTATTAAGGGTTGTTTTGTTTTTCTTTTCATTTTAAGTATTAAATTTGGAATCACTGAACTCAAACTTACATTCCCACATCTTTCGCCAACGCCGTTTATTGTTCCTTGTATATGTGTAACTCCCGCTTTAACCGAAGTTAAAGTATTGGCAACTGCTAATCCTCCATCATTATGTGCATGAATACCAATTCTTACATTAAATTTGTTTGTAATAAATTGTGTTGCTTTTTCAATATCATCTGGAAGTGTTCCTCCATTTGTATCACATAAAACTATTACTTTAGCGCCACCTTCAACTGCTGAGTTTATCATTTTTACGGTAAATTCAGTAGATTGATTAAAACCATCAAAAAAATGTTCGGCATCAAAAATAACTTTTCTACCCATTTTAACTAAAAATTCTATAGAACGATAAATTAATTCTGCATTTTCATTAGGAGATAATCCTAATCCTTGTTGTGAATGAAGAGACCAACATTTCCCAAATATTGATACAAATTCAGTTTCTGATTTTAATAATTCATTTAGGTTTTTATCTGAATCAATTGCATAAAGAGATCTTGCTGTTGAGCCAAATGCACATAACGACGCTTGATTCAATTTTAATTCTGATTTACTTCGTTTAAAAAACTCCATATCTCGAGGATTGCTTCCAGGCCATCCTCCTTCTATTATATTAATCCCAAATTCATCTAAACGAGAAGCTATTTGTAATTTATCATCTACAGATAAATTGATACCTTCACCCTGAGTGCCATCACGCAAGGTAGTGTCAAATAATTCGATTGATTGATCAAAATTATTATTAATCATAATATATTAAATAACCATGGATTTTCAATTTTATGTTTTTTTTCAAATTTTTTTATTTCTTCAGAATAAATTAGTGTTTGCCCTATTTCATCTAAACCTTTAATTAGAGCCATTTTTCTAAATTCTTCAATATCAAATTGTATTGTTTTCAATAGTGGGTTTGTAATAGTTTGATTTTTCAAATCAATTTTTAAAGTAAATCCCCAATTATCCCATGTTAGATTAAATAAATTATCTATTATAACTGATGATAGAGTGATTGGAAGAATACTATTTTTAAAACAATTATTATAAAAAATATCTGCAAAACTCTCAGCAATTATTACTTTAAAGCCAAAATTTTCTAATGCCCAAGGAGCATGCTCTCTACTAGAGCCACAACCAAAATTAGACCTCGACAGCAGAATACTTGAATTTTTAAATCTATTTTTATTAAGTATAAATTCTTTATTTATAGGGCGTTTTCTACAATCTTGTCCTAGTTCACCATAATCTAAATATCGCCACTCATCAAAAAGGTAATTCCCTAATCCGGTTCTATATATTGACTTTAAAAATTGTTTTGGAATAATTGCATCAGTGTCCACGTTTTGTCTATCAAGAGGAGCAACAATACCTTCCCATAATTTGATTTTTTTCATTGCTTATCTTTCCTTAATTCTGATACATTTATAAAATGTCCTTCAATTGCTGCAGATGCTGCCATTATTGGACTAACAAGATGTGTACGACCACCTTTTCCTTGACGACCTTCAAAATTACGATTTGAAGTTGATGCACATCTTTCACCAATTTCTAAAAAATCGTCATTCATTGCTAAGCACATAGAACATCCTGGGTCTCGCCATTCAAATCCAGCTTTAATAAATATATCATCCAATCCTTCTAATTCAGCTTGTTTTTTAACAGGACCAGAACCAGGAACAACCATTGCTAATTTTATATTTTTTGCAATTTTTTTACCCTTAACAATTTTTGATGCAATTCTTAAATCTTCTATTCTAGCATTAGTGCATGATCCAATAAATATTTTATCTAATTTTATATCTTTAATTGCAGTTCCAGATTTTAATCCCATATAATCTAATGCATTTTGTAATGACCTAGTCAATTTCTCATTTTTAGGAAAAGGAATTATTCCATTAATATTAGTGACCATCTCAGGAGATGTACCCCAGGTAACCATTGGATTAATTTTTGAACAATCAATTTCAATTATTTTATCATAATTTGCATCTTTATCACTTTTTAAATTTTCCCAAGATGTTACTGCTTTTTTCCAATTTAAACCGGATGGTGCATAAGTTCTATTTTGTAAATATTCGATTGTATTTTGGTCAACTGCAATCATTCCTACACGAGCACCCATTTCTATGGTCATATTACAGATGGTCATCCTACTCTCCATGCTTAGACTTTGAATGGTTTGTCCACTAAATTCAATTGCATAACCAGTCCCTCCAGCAGTTCCAATTCTCCCAATAATATATAAAATTATGTCTTTTGCTGTAACATTATAATTCAATAATCCATTAATATTTATCAACATATTTTTAGATTTTTTTTGAATTAAACATTGTGTTGCAAGTACATGTTCTACCTCAGAAGTACCTATTCCAAATGCAAGTGCACCCAATGCGCCATGGGTAGATGTATGAGAATCTCCGCAAACAATTGTCATTCCTGGTAATGTTAATCCTTGCTCTGGACCAATAATATGGACAATCCCTTGTGATGGATTATTCATAGAAAATTCTTTTATTTTAAATTCAGAACAATTAGTCGATAATGTATCTACTTGCAATTTTGAAATTGGATCTGTTATTCCTAAATATCTATCTTTTGTTGGTATATTATGATCTGGGACAGCAAAATTTGCAGAATTTCTCCAAATTTTACGATTTGCAATTCGTAATCCTTCAAATGCTTGTGGTGAAGTTACTTCGTGTATAAGTTGACGATCTATATAAATTAAATTTGTTCCATCTGAATTTTCATGAATAAGATGAGAGTCCCATAGCTTATCATATAATGTTTTTCCTGCCATAATTCCTTTTATTAATTCGTTTTAAAAGAAGTATCTTTATTTTCTAATGCAACAAACTTATTTAAAGCATTAAGATAGGCAATAGCACTGGCTTCTATTGTATCTGTTGAAATACCCCTTCCTGAATACCTCCCATTTTTTGATCTTAATCGAAGAATTACTTCACCTTGTGCTTCTTTCCCTACTGAAATTGACCTAACTTGGTAATGCTCCATCGTTAAAGATTCTTTAATATTTATACTTCTTTTAATTGCTCCAATACATGCTGAAACAGGACCATCTCCAGTAGATGATTCTTCCACTATTTTATTTTCATACTCTATTCGAACAGTTGCTGTCGGAATAATACTTGTTCCAATATTAACATGTAAATATTCTAATTTAAAATAATCAGCATTAGAATTACTTTTTTTACCCATTAGGATTCGTAAATCTTCATCATAGACTTCTTTTTTCTTATCAGCTAATTCTAAAAAACGTTGATAAACATTATTCAGTTTCTCTTTTGATGGTGAATATCCAAGAGTTTCTAAACGAGATGATAATCCATGTTTCCCTGAATGTCTCCCTAAGACAATTTTATTTTGGGTAATTCCAACAGATGATGGAACCATTATCTCATAAGTATTTTTATTTTTCAAAATTCCATCCTGATGAATCCCTGCTTCATGTGAAAAAGCATTTTCACCAACAATTGCCTTGTTTGGTTGAATCAGTATACCTGTAAATCTAGAAACAAGACAACTGGAATTATATATTTCTTCTGTTTTAATATCTGTATAAAAATCCCAATAATCAGAACGAACTTTGAGAGCCATAACAACTTCTTCAAGCGAGGCATTTCCTGCCCTCTCTCCAATACCATTTATTGTACATTCAATTTGCCTTGCTCCATTTGAAATAGCATTCATAGAATTTGCAACTGCTAATCCTAAATCATTATGACAATGCACACTAATAACGGCTTTGTTAATATTACTCACTTTTTGTTTCAATTCATTAATTTTCATTCCAAATTCGTGAGGCATTGTATAACCTGTAGTATCAGGAATATTAACTGTAGTTGCTCCCGATTCAATTACTGCATAAATAATTTCAGCTAAAAAACCAATATCAGTACGACCAGCATCTTCTGGAGAAAACTCTATATCATCTGTAAAGGTTTTTGCATATTTCACAGCATTACAAGCCATTTTTATTATAGTCTTACGCTTTTCATTTATATTATGTCCATATCGTAAATCTTCAAATTTTCCATTTATATGAATATCGGAGGTTCCAATAAATGTATGTATACGCTTTTTTTTTGCATTTTGCAGTGCATCACCAGCAGACTTAATATCAGCATCTATTGCTCTCGCTAATCCTGTTATTACTGCATCTACAGAATTTGAAATTTGTTGAACTGCATCAAATTGTGCCATAGAAGATATAGGGAAACCTGCTTCAATTACATCAACATTGAGCTTTACTAGTTGGTGAGCTATTTCTACTTTTTCATTTACATTTAACGAAGCACCTGGAGATTGTTCACCATCTCGTAGAGTAGTATCAAAAATGATTATTTTTTCTTTCATTATTATGTCTTTCTAATTTGATTAAATTGTTCTTCTGTTACAATTGGTAAATAAGTAGGCTTCCAAATATGCTTGTATATTAATTCTTTTAAGTTTATTGTCTCTGGGTATGATTTTCTAGATAGTCCTTCTGCATTTGCGGTATTAATAACATTTTCAGCAACATAAATACTTGCTTCCTGTAATTTTGAAATTGGTGGAAATAGATATTCTTTATCAGAAAAATTATTTTTTGTATAATCTGCTAAAGCATCAGCAGCACTAAGAATCATTGCATTACTAATTTTTTTTGCATGACATAAAATTGCTCCCAATCCTAGTCCAGGGAAAATAAATGCATTATTACCTTGTCCAATTTGGATTTTTATTCCATTTACTGAAACAGGTTTAAAAGGGCTACCTGTTGCAATAAGGGCTTTTCCATTTGACCATTTTAATATATCTAAAGGAATTCCTTCACTATGACTATTTGGATTAGACAATGGAAAAATAATGGGTTGACATGTATTTTTCATTAATGCTTCAACAACCTGTTTATTAAAAACACCCGCTTGGCCACTAAGTCCTAAAATAGCGGTTATTTGTTCATATTTAATTATTTCAACAATATCCTTACGGCTGACTGAATTAGGCCATTTATTCATTATACTTTTAGGTTGCGTATAAGGTTGTTTGTAGGGAGAGTGTTTACAATCATCCAAAAGTAATCCTTTAGAATCAAAGACTAATACATGAGATTTTGCTTCAACCTTTGTCATTCCATTACGAATAAGATCGTTAATGATTGCCCATGCAACGCCAATACCACCGGCACCAGCACCCAATATAATAAATTTTTGATTTATTATTTTTTCCTTTTTAATTCGACAAGCAGTTTTAATTCCAGATAATGCTACCGCACCAGTACCTTGTATATCATCATTAAAAGATGGGAATTTATCTCTATAGCGATCTAATACCATAAATGCAGTTTCTTTAGATAAATCTTCCCACTGAATAATTACATCAGGCCACTTTGTTGTAACAGCATTAACAAATTTATCCAAAAATTCTAAATAATCATTCCCAATTAATCGAGGATGTCTTGCTCCTAAATATGCAGGGTCATCTAATAATTCCTGACGATTTGTACCTACATCAATACAGGCAGGCATACTATGATATGGACTTATACCACCACCAACTGTATAAATAGATAATTTACCAATTGCTATGGCTAACCCTCCATAACCTTGGTCTCCAATTCCAAGTATTGCAGATGAATCTGTTGCTACAATCATTCGTACATCTGTAAGAGGATAATTTTTTAACATTTCGGGAATATCTGGTAAGCTATCTAAAGAAATAGATAATCCACGAGGACTTTCATAAAGCGAACTAAATTTTATTACAGCTTCGCCTACAGTTGGGGTATAAATAATGGGTAACATTTCTTCTAAATAGCGTGCAACTAAAATATAATATAATATTTCATGTCGTTCTTGTAAGCCTCTTAAATATTGATATTTTGCCAAGTTATTTAATTGCTGAGAATATCTTTTGTAAATCATTTTTATTTGTTCATCTTCAGTACAATTACGTGAGGGTAGTAATCCTTGTAGTCCTAGTTTTTTTCTTTCATTAATTGTAAACGCAGTTCCTTTATTCATAAGTACAAATCGCAAAACAGCTATACCTCGTACAAATGAAATCATATATTCTTTCCCCTTTTGATCCTTACGAATATCAAAATAATTGCAAACCGGCGTATTAAGATTATCAAGATTAGCTATAATTTTTTTATTTTCTATTTTTAACATTTTATTATTTTAAATAATATCTTTGTTTAAAAAATTAATTATTTTTTCAGTTAACTCTGTTGTAGATAAAATAAAATCACTTGGAAGAGCCACCTCAGTAGTGCGATATCCCTCATTTAATATTTCTTCAATTGCATTATTAATAAATTTTGCTGCTAAGGGTAATTTGCATGTTATTTCAAGCATCATAGCTACGGAGGCAATCATAGCTATAGGATTAGCAATATTTTGTCCTGAAATCTCAGGAGCAGTTCCATGGACAGGTTCATATAGTGCATATTTTTCTCCTATAGAAGCAGAAGGAAGCATTCCTAAGCTACCTGTAAGCATACCAGTAATATCGCTGAGAATATCTCCAAACATATTTTGAGTAATAATTACATCAAATTGCTTTGGATTGCTAACTAATTGCATTGCTGCATTATCAACATACATTTCATTTAATTGTACATCAGAATAATCCAAATGCACTGATTTAATAATATTTTTCCAAAATTGTGAACTTTCTAAAACATTTGACTTGTGAACAGAAGTAACTCTATTATCTCTTAATCGTGCAATTTCAAATGCTGATTTTGCAATTCGTTCTACCTCATTTCGAGTATACCGCAAAGTATTCCAACCTTCATTTTCATTAATCCCTCGAGGAGTTCCAAAATAAATTCCCCCAGTAAGTTCTCGAACAACCATTATATCAACACCTTTAATAACTTCAGGTTTCAATGATGAAACATCAATTAAGCTAGGATATATTTTAGCTGGTCTAAGATTTGTATACAACCCTAAGGTTTCTCTAAGTTGCATTAAACCATTTTCAGGTTTTTTTTCTTGCTCTTGATTATCCCACTTGGGACCACCAACAGCACCTAGCAAAACAGCATCTGAATCTTTACAAGCTGATAAAACTTCATTTGTAATTGGTATTCCAAATTTATCTATAGATGCCCCCCCACTAAATAGGTCTTAAATTGAAATGAAATATCAAATTTCTTACTCACAATATTGAGCACATTTAAAGCAGAATCCATAACTTCTGGTCCAATTCCATCACCTGGAAGAATTGCTAATTTATAATTTATTGATGACATTTATATATTTTCTGGTCGTAACTTACGCAATTGTTTTCCTGCAATCCACATTTCTTGATTTTTAATAGCTTCTAATTCAATTTCAAGTTTTTCTCTGTAATCTTTTTTTGAATTTGATTCAATTGAAATTTTAGCCTCATTACCATTTAATACATTTTGATAACAATCCTCAATAATTGGTTTTAAAACATTATAAAATTTAGGAGCCCAGTCCAAAGCACCTCTTTGTGCAGTAGTTGAGCAATTGGAATACATCCAATCCATGCCGTTTTCAGCAACTAATGGATATAGACTTTGTAAGGCCTCTTCAATTGTTTCATTGTACGCTTCAGAAGGAGAATGACCATGTTCTCTTAACACTTCAAATTGGGCTAAAAATGCACCTTGAAGTAATCCCATTAATACACATCTTTCACCTGTTAAATCACTATGAACTTCTTTTTTAAATGTAGTTTCAAATAAATGTCCCGAACCTATAGCAAATGCTGTTGCAATACAGCGATTATGAGCATTGCCTGTATAATCTTGGTATATTGCATACGAAGCATTTATCCCTCTTCCTTCTAAAAAATGAGTACGGACTGTTAATCCACTTCCTTTTGGGGCTACTAAAATTACATCAATATTTTTCGGTGGTTCAATTTTAGTATGTTCATTAAATACAATACCAAATCCATGGGAAAAATATAATGCATTACCTGGCTCTAAATTTTCTTTCACTGTAGGCCAAGCCTGAATTTGTCCTGCATCTGATAATAGAAATTGAATAATTGTTCCTCTTTTTACTGCTTCTTCAATTTCAAAAAGATTTTCACCATCTACCCAACCATCCGCTATTGCTTTTTTCCAACTATCTCCTTTTCGTAAACCAATAATTATATTAAATCCTTGGTCTCTCATATTCAAACTTTGCCCTCTTCCTTGAGGACCATAACCAAGTATTGTAGTAATTTCTTTGTCTAGAATTTCCTTGCATTTTAAAATTGGAAAATCTGCTCTTTCAATTATTTTTTCTAATACCCCACTTATATTAATCTCTTTCATTTTATCCTTTATTTTTATTTTAAATATGAATTTAATTGTTTTGTTGCCCAAAGATTATCAGTCAAATTTTGTTGTCCATTAATATTATGTACCTCTTTATTTTTGGGTTCTAATCCTTTCTGCATTGCCATTTTCCCTGTTCTCATAATTTCAACTATATTAAAAGGAGTTAACTTATCAATTAGTATTGATATTCTATCCTTACTTTCTGAAGCTTCAATTATTGCGGAATTTGAACTCAAATCAATAATCCTTGCTCCATATTTTTTAGCTAATTCATTAAAACTATTAAGGTTTTCTGAATTTATACAAACTTTAACAAGAATATATTCTCTTTCAATACAAGGAATATCACTTACATCTTTAACTAAAATAACATTAATTAATTTAATAAGATTAAAATAAATATTTTTTCGCTTTTCAGAATTTTTTTCATTTGCTACTATTGTCATTCTACTAATATTTTTTTTTTCTGTCTTACCTACTACAAGACTATCAATATTAAAATTTCTCCGTCTGAATAGACTTGTAATTCTATTTAATACTCCAGGTTTATCTTCCACGAATGCAATAAGTGTTTGATTCAATTGAGTAACTCCTTTTTATTATCTGATTTTAAATTATAATCTTTCTTTGGTCTCTGTACCATATCATTTAAATCTGCCCCTGTACTCACCATAGGGTAAACTAAATCTTCTTTTTCTACAATAAACTCAATAATGGCTGGTCCATTAATACTTTGTGCTTTTTTAATAGCTGAATTAATATCATCAAATGATGTAACGCGTTGTCCACTTAATCCGTATGCTTCAGCAATTATAACATAATCAGGGCTAGTTATAGGTGTTTCTGAATATCGTGCATCATAAAACATTTCTTGCCATTGACGAACCATACCTAAATAACCATTATTAATAATTGCGATATTAATATTTGAATTTTCCTGGACAGCAGTTGCAAGTTCTGTAATAGTCATTTGAATACTTCCATCGCCAACAATAATCCAAATTTCATTCTCTAAACTATGAAAACTTGCTCCAATACCAGCTGGAAGACTAAAACCCATTGTTCCCAATCCCCCTGATGTTAATAGAGTTCTTGGATTTTCATGATTATAATATTGAGCTTCTAACATTTGGTGCTGACCAACATCAGTAATTATAACTGTATTTTCATCTGTATTTTTCCAAATTTCACGAATAACTTCTGCAGCCATAAGAACTTTATGTTTTCTATTAAGAACATCACGCCCGTGTGATTCTTTTCGCCAAAAAGAAATTTTTCTTAACCATTTTTTATGTGTGTGTGTTTTTAAATAAGGGTTTAATTCCTTTAAAAATATTTTTAAATCACTATGAACAGAAATATCTACTTTAACATTTTTATTAAACTCAGATGCATCAATATCAATATGAATTTTTTTTGAATTAGGAGAGTATGTGTTTAATTTTCCAGTTACACGATCATCAAATCTCATTCCACATGCAATAATTAAATCTGCTTCTTGAATTGCATGATTTACCCAAGAATGTCCATGCATCCCCATCATTCCTAAAACTAAAGGATGGCTATCAGGAACACCGCCAATACCCAAGAGAGTAGTTGCAATTGGAATTCCTGATTTTTCAGCTAATTTTAATATTTCAGATGATGCACCAGATAAAATAACACCATTACCGCAAAAAATAATTGGGAATTTAGCTTCATTTATTAATTTAATAACTTTAATTATGTGATGATTGGGTGGATTTGGTGGTAAATGATATCCTGGAATTTGAATTAATTTATTACTATATTCAAATTCAACAGATTCATTTTGAATATCTTTTGGAATATCAATAAGAATTGGACCTGGTCTTCCCGTACGTGCAAGATAAAATGCTTCACTAATTGTAGAAGCAAGTTTATTGATTTCCATTACAAGATAACAATGCTTTGTAACTGGTATTACTGCACCGGTAATATCAGTTTCTTGAAATGCATCCGTGCCAATAAAATGCCGAGGTACTTGACCTGTTATACATACTATTGGAGAAGAATCCATCATTGCTGTTGCTAATCCAGTAATCATATTTGTTGCACCTGGCCCCGATGTAGCCATTGCTACCCCAACCTTGCCACTTGCTCTTGCATATCCGTCTGCCATATGAGTTGCACCTTGTTCATGTCTTGTTAATACATGATGAATTTTTTTCCTATATTTATAAAAAGCATCATAAGTTGGTAAAATTGCACCACCAGGATAACCAAAAACAGTTCTAACTCCTTCTATAATTAAACATTCCCAAATTATTTCAGCTCCAGTAAGGATTCGTTTTGGTTCATAATTTTTCATTTTAGTACTGCCCCTGTATTTGCTGATGTTACTAATCGTGCATATCGTCCAAGATATCCATGTTTAATTTTTTGCTCAAATGGTTTTAAATATTTCATTCTATTAGCAAATTCTATATCACTAATATTTAAATTAATTTTATGATTAGGAATATCAATTGTGATTAAATCTCCATTTTCAATGATTGCAATAGGTCCGCCTGAAGCTGCCTCTGGTGAAATATGCCCTATACATGCACCTCGAGTTCCTCCTGAAAAACGCCCATCTGTAATTAAAGCGACAGATTCGCCTAACCCCATCCCCATTATATTACTTGTAGGAGCTAACATTTCAGGCATACCTGGTCCACCTTTTGGTCCTTCATATCTAATGACAACAACCTCTCCAGGATTAACTTCGTTATTTAAAATCCCTTTTACCGCATCTTCTTGCGATTCATAAATTCTTGCTGGACCAGTATGTACTTTCATTTTTTCACACACAGCTCCTGTTTTTACTACAGATCCTTCAGGAGCGATATTTCCAAATAAAATTGCTAGGCCACCTTCTTCTGAAAATGGTTTTTTTATAGACCTAATAATATCCGAATTTAGATTTTTTGCTGTAAATAAAACTTGCTCCAAGTTTTTACCAGAAACGGTTGGGCGACTTAAATCTAATGTCCCCTTTTTTTTTGATAATTCTTTTAATATAGCAGATACTCCACCTGCATTATTTACATCTTCCATGTGTACAAATTTAGTTGCGGGACTTACTTTACAAAGGTATGGAGTTTTTCGACTAATTACATTTAACTCTTTTAAATCAAATTCAATCTTGGCTTCATTTGCCACTGCTAAAGTATGCAATATTGTATTTGTACTTCCACCCATTGCCATATCTAATGCAAATGCATTTCGTAAAGATTCTTTGTTAACAATATCTCGGGGTTTCAAATCCTTTTTCACAAGTTTGATAATTGTTTTACTTGATTCCCTTATTAATTCTAATCTTTTAGAATCTACTGCTAAAATGGAACCATTCCCTGGCAATGCCATTCCAAGAACTTCGAGTAAGCAATTCATGGAATTTGCTGTAAACATTCCAGAACATGACCCACAAGTTGGGCATCCATTTATCTCAAGGTCTTTTAATTCATCACTATTTATTTTTCCAGTTTGGAATTTACCTACACCTTCAAATACAGAAATTAAATCAATTTTTTCACCATCTTTAGTTACTCCTGCTTTCATAGGACCACCTGATACAAATATTGTTGGAATATTGACACGCATAGATGCCATTAACATTCCCGGAACTATTTTATCACAATTTGTAATACAAACTAGTCCATCTAATCGATGTGCTTGGACAACCGTTTCAATACTATCTGCAATTAATTCTCTACTTGCTAAAGAATACCGCATACCTATATGCCCCATGGCAATACCATCATCTACACCAATTGTATTAAATTCAAATGGTAAACCACCTGCTTCACGAATTGACTCTTTTGCAACTTTTCCAAATTCTTGAAGATGAACATGCCCAGGAATTAAATCAATATATGAATTAGCGACACCAATAAAAGGTAGGTCAAAATCTGAATCTTTACGAATTACACCTGTTGCGCGCAATAAACTGCGGTGTGGTGCTCGTTCAAATCCTTTTTTTATTTTATCTGATCTCATTTTAAATTACATTAACTCCATTCATTTCAAATATATAATATATAAAATGTATCGAAACATGTTATTGCAACATAAATCAGGTGTAAAAATATGTACTAAGGTGGAATTGTGTCTCGCCTTACCTTTATCCTGATTTATTTTAAGTTGTTAAATAATCAGGCGTTCGGTACAACGACCACGAGAATCAGAACGATAATAATAATAATTTCATTCTGAGAAGAAATAAACAGGTTTAAAATATCTAGAATACTACAAATGCGATTATCAGCTCTTAGCGATTCCGCAGTTTGATTATTTTTTATTTTAATTGTCTGTCTTATTTTCATTGGTCTAATATAAGGTGCAAACTTATAAAAGTTAGAATTTGTAGAACAAGCTTTTTTTAATTGTAAAATAATAAAATGTAAAATAATAAAATTTAGTCTATAACAACTGATAATCAATATATAGATTATCAGGTAAAGACTAGAATAGAATAATATTTTTTCTCATAAAAAATATTAGTGGTTTTATATTTTCAAATTGACGCTGTTATGTCAAGTTTTCTTAAATTTTCCTAAAGCTATATTTTACCATTTAAATGTACATTTCAACCATTGAACAATAATCTCCTTCACTATATATAGCTTGAAATACTTTATAAATGTAAATATTCAGATATTTTTCATAATTCTATTGTTCTAACTTATTTCTGTCCTTCTAAAATTGGAATTCTTCTCTTCAGATGGTCACAATTTTCAATTAACCCCTTTTTGCATAACTTCGGTAAATCTTTATTTTGTTCTAAAAATAATTCCGTTTTCTCGAGAATTACTTGAGGATCAAATATTGAAGGAAATAATACACTTCCAAATGCTGAAGAATAATGCATATCTTTTTCTTTATAAATATTCGCTAAATTATCAAAAAATGGTTTAATAAATTGAGATAACAATTCAGTTTGATTATTCCAAAAGAACCCACTCATCCCATAACGCATAAAATCGGTTGATAACTTATCCTTATTATTTATAAATGCATTCCAATTTTTTGATTTGATTTCTAAATCAGGAATAGAAACTATCGCAAGGTAGGCTTTCTTTTCGCCCAAATCACCGGGGTCATTCTTTTTTTCATTTTCAATTAGCGTTAATGAGTCACTATAATTATATGCACATAGACGATTTACAATTCTCCATCGTTTATCTTGGTCAATAGTTAAATTTTCAAAATGAATATCACCATCTAACAATTCTTTAATTTTACTTAAGGATGAATTTTCATTCGCACATGTAAGGAATAAATCAAACCAAGTCAATTGTGTTTCTTCATCTCCTCCATTTGAGAGAACATCAGTAGCAAGAGTAAACAATCTACTTGACCAAATTTCTTTGTTTTCTTTGGTTAGAAATATTGAAATGATGGCAGATGCTTTAGAAGTTAATTGGCCTTGAATTACGGTAATATCTTTTTCTAAAACTAAGTGTTTTTCAATCATTTCAAGAAATTTAATCGGAGATAATGCATTATCTCTAACCATTTGCCATAAATTCCCCCAAATAATTCGTCGCGTAAATCGGTCATTAATTGAACTTACATGTTCAGAAATAAATTCAATATCTCGTTTTTCAAAAAATACTTTTATATAATCATGGTCTTTTGCATTAAGTAATAAAAAATCTCCAGCTGCATTTAGATCAAACTCAGATGTTTCTCCTTTGATAAATATTTTCCCTTCATCAATAATTGCCGGTTTATTATTAACGATTGAATAGTTTTCATATAGTATCGCATGATCTCTCAATTGATTATTATTTACAGAAGGTATTTGTTGCACCATGCAAGAATTATTATTTAATACAGGTTTTAATGTATTTACACCTGTCGTTTCTAGCCATTGTTTACTCCAGGAGTTTATATCTACTCCACTCTCTTCAGACATGCATGAAAGAAAATTATCAAGTATCGTGGTTTTCTCATAATACTTCTTTAAATAAGTTCTAATTCCATTTCTAAAATTTTCTTCACCTATATAGAACATCATTTGCTTTAAAACCGATGCACCTTTTGCATAACTAATACCGTCAAAATTTGAAAATGCTTCAATTGTATCTTCAGCGGAAGCAACAATTGGATGCGTTGTTGAGAGCTGATCTTGCATGAGTGCCCAATCTTTTCGACTGAAAAAATGCTCTAATGAATCTGGAAATAATTTACCATTACTCATTGCATAATAGGATAAATAGTCTGCAAAACTTTCATTCAACCATAAATCATTCCACCATTTCATTGTAACTAAATTACCAAACCACATATGAACCATTTCGTGGAAAAAGGTATTCGCTCTACTTAAATAATCTCGATAAAGTTTTTTCGATCGGTAAATATAACTTTCAGTAAAAGTAACACATCCTACATTTTCCATTGCACCAAAATTAAATTCAGGAACAAAAATTTGGTCATATTTTCCATATGGATAAGGAATATCAAAATATTCTTCTAAAAACTGAAAACTCTCTTTAGTAATGTCAAATAAATTTTCTGGATCTAAATGTTTTGCAAGCGATTTTCGACAATAAAGCCGCAACGGAATATCATTATATTTATCCTCCCATTTTTGATGTGGTCCCACAACCAAGGCGAATATATAAGTTGAGAATTTAGCTGTTTCTTTAAAAATTACTGATTTTTCATTATCTAATTCCCTTGTAGTAATCGCATCTGAATTATGTATAAACTCCCAATCTTTTGGTCCAGTAATATCAAGTTGATAAGTTGCTTTTAAATCTGGTTGGTCAAAACATGGAAATAGACGGTGAGCATCATAGGGTTCAAAATCGGTATGGATATAAATTTCGTTATCTTCAGGGTCTATAAAGCGATGAAACCCAGAGCCAGTATTGTCATAATTACTCGTGTATTCAATTTCAATTTTATTATTACCATCTATTAATTGATTTGAATTTATATAAAGCCAATATTCATCTTTTCTAAAATCAGTTAATGCAATATCATTAAGTAAAACGCTATGAACAGTATCAGTAATAAAATCAACAATTAATTCATTCATCTTCCCTTTTTTAAAATTAAAAAATATTTTTGTATTTCCCTTATATTGAATTGATTCTTTTTCAAGTATTAATTTTATTGAATATTTTACATCAGAAATATGTGTTGATCGTAATTCTGCCTGTATTTTTGTAAGATCATTTGTTGCCATAATATCCTATTTATTATTTTTTTATTGATTAATGTTAAATGTATTTAGTTTTAATTCTCAATTAAATTTGCCTTCATTGTAACTATTCCTGAAGAAAATTCACAATAAATTAGTTTTCCAGTTTTTTTATTAATTCGAAGTATTCGTTCTGAATTTTCTTTAAATACTTCCCATGTAAAAATATCTGTATTTTTGACTATCGGTATATTTTTAATACTATTTATGGGGTGAAGAAATAATTGAATTTCATTATAATGATCATTTGAATTTATGAGTTCAAAACTTGCTAAATAGTGCATCCCTTCTCGGTCAATTAAATAATCTGATTTTATTAATTCATTTATTGAGATATGATTTAAATATTGTAAAAGCGTAAATATATTTTGATATCCACTTTGAATTTCAATTTCTGAATTTTCATATTTTATAATACCATTTTTCATTTTAGCAGAAAAATTATTTTTTACCCATGGTTGAGATGTTCGTTTATTAAAATATAATATTCGATTAAATTTTTCGTTTATTATGGTATGATAATAATTATCTACAGGAAAAAGTGTTTTTACTCCCGCTACTGTTTGTGTTTCAAAAATAATTGATTTTGCATTTTTACCATTAATTACAGTATCTTTTTCAGAAATAAATACTGATGCACTATTAATACCTAAAAAAGTGATATTAAATTCTATATTTTCTCCAATTAAAAAAGAGGAAAAAAATATGAGTAGTACTAGTTTTTCCATTTAATCTTATGAAATGGAGCAATTGCCCCAAAAATTACAACATAAAATGGATGAATAATATCAAGAATAATAAATGCCATTAAAGACCATTTTATTTTTATTTGATTAAAAAATGTTAATGTTAATAAACAATCTCCCGCTGATTTTATAATAAATGGAATGAGCCATAAACCATTTAATGTAGATAAATATGCAGAGATTGAGATAACTGTAAAAATATTTGTAATATACAAAAAAGGTAAGATTATTCGTGTCGATTGATTTGTTTCTAATTTATAATAATTTAAACCTTTTGAAGCAAATCGAAGCCGTTGATAAACCAATTCCTCCATTGTATTTGGACCGGGAGAATTTACTATCGCTCGATTATTACATATAAAATCCATTTCCCACTTTTTGGATAAAGACATTTTCTGCATTAATAAATCATCATCTCCCGAAATTTGGTCTTGAATGCCATCATAACCATTAATATCAAAAAATGCAATCTTCCTAAATGCGATATTTCGACCAGTACAACTGAGAGGAATTCCATGTTTAATAGTTGCAGATGAAACAGCATCAATTGACATACTGTCCATAATTGCAAATTGATCATAAAAGGGATGTTGATATCTGATAGGAGCTGGTCCCGAAATAAATCCCATCGTTGGGTTTACAAATGATGAAACCATAACTTGTACCCAGTCAGGGTTAAATGTACAATCTGCATCTGTTTGTAAAATAATTTCATTCGTCGATTTATCAATCGCCTGTTGTAGTGCCCATTTTTTAGGAGCCCAACCGAGCGGTGTCTCTTTTATATGAATAGCTGATAAATTTGGAATTTCATGTTCTGCTAATTTTAACATATTCGGTGTATCGTCATTACTTCTATCATTTACAATTATAATTTCAAAATTATCTTTTGGATATGTTAATTCTGATAGTGATTTTAATAAATGAGATATATTTTCTTCTTCATTTCGTGCAGAAATTATGATTGAAACAGTAGGTAATTCATCAGCATGAGGAATTGTTTTATATTTTGCTTTGCGTAATCCTTCAGTTAACCAAAGAAAAAATATACAATAACACAATAAGATAAGAATTGAAAGTAATATCAAATTTATTTTTTCCAACCAAATAATTTATGCGACCAAAAACTCATTATTCCCATTAAAACGATATAAGGGAAATATACAAGATACCAAAAAAGAAACATGGGTTCATTTTTTTTGGTTACTAATGAGGTTTTATTTAAACTCTCATAAAGTATCATTTCAAGTGATAATTTTATAACAATAAATGTTCCTATTGAATCGAATGAAAACCCCATAAAAGTCATGATAATAAATGGTCCGGCATGAGCTAAAAAGGTGATGACAGATGCAATAAAAAACTCTGGGCATAAAAATATCATTGATTGCGTATCGCCAGCCCATCTCATTCTTTGCTTTAAAAAGCTATTCCAACTATTTTCAGTTCGTGCAATCATGGGATGTTCTGTAAATCCTGCAATTACTTTTGCTCCTGCTTTTTTACATACTTGCATGAATATTGAGTCATCACCTTGAAGTAATTTAGAAATTAAGGAGAATCCGTTAATTTGTTGAAATAATGATTTTCTATATGCTTGGTTTTGGCCTGTACATGCCCATGGTTTTTGTTTATTTGTCTGTGCATAAGTTGCAGACATTAACATTTGAAAATCAATACTTTGAAATTGAGAAACTAATGATTTGGTTGGAATAACCTTTGACATACCAATTACATAGTCTGCATTTTCTGTAAAATATTCTGCCATTTCTTCAATCCATTGTATTGGTGGGCGACAATCTACATCTGTAAATAATAACCATTCAAATTTAGCAGAATTAATTCCTGCATCTAATGCTTTTTTTTTGAATGATAATTCATTATTTCCAACAATAGAAGATACATATTTAAAGCGACTATCCTCCTCAGCTATTTTTTTTATAATTAATTTTGTATTATCCGTAGATTGGTCATCAACAATGATATATTCTACTTCACCTGAAAATGTTTGCTTTTTTAAACAATTAATTATTTGAGGGAGAGATTTCTCACCATTTTTTACTGCAATAATAACAGAAACGGGGACATTATTATCTTCAACTGGTAATATTCTGGGTTTTTGATTAAAATTATAATTAAAATTATAAATCATAATTCCATAAATAATAAAAATCAAATAAAATATTATTAATAGAATAAACATCTATCTTTTTATAAAAAAATTGATTTTTTTTTATTCATTCACCTTAAATCCATTTTCATTCATCCAATCATTATTTACAAATTTGGTTAAATAATTACGAATTGAATCTGGTAGCATTACTAAACAATTTTGACCTGCTTTGAGTTCTTTTGCAACTTGCAGGGCTGACCAAACCGCTGTACCACTTGAACCACCACATAATAATCCTTCTTCACGAATTAACCGTCGGGCAATTCGAAATGAATCTTCATCATTTGCTTTTATATATTGATCAATTAAATTATTATCTAACACATCTGGAAAAAAATCATATCCAATTCCTTCAACTTGATACGGATAAATTTCTGTTCCACCGCCTAAAATTGATCCAAAAGGGTCTACGCCAATAATTTTAATATGTGGAATTTCTTCTTTTAATCGTTTTGCCAATCCTGTAATTGTACCACCTGTTCCAACTCCAGCCACAAGCATGTCTAAATCTGTTCCAAAATCATCTAATATTTCAGAGGCCGTAAATTCATAATGTGCACCTGGATTTGCAGGGTTTTCATATTGGTCTAAAATATGTGAATTCGGAATTTCTGCATTTATTTTTTTTGCAATTCCAATATGACTTTCAGGGTCATCCCAAGATGCTTCTGTTGGAGTGCGGACAATTTTTGCGCCCAATGCTTCTAATACGACCTGTTTTTCTTGACTCATTTTTTCAGGCATGGTAATAATCATTTTATAGCCTTTAACTGCAGCCGTTAAAGCAAGTCCAATTCCTGTATTTCCAGAAGTGGGTTCAATAAGTGTATCACCCGGTTTTATTCGTCCAGATTTTTCTGCTTCTACTACCATGTGGTAACCAATTCTATCTTTTACCGAACCACCTGCATTAAAAAATTCACATTTTCCATAGAGATTACAATCTAACCCCTCACTTACTTTATTTAATTTTACAATTGGTGTTTTCCCAATTGCCTTTAAAATATTATCGATTATCATTTAATTATCCTAAAAATTAGTATGTAAATTTAGGTCAATTTTGCAGTTGGTTCTATGTGACTTTGTATATGAAAAATTTTCTGAAAAAATATTAATTATCATGGAAATAATATTAAAAACTAAACGGATATATTTACGGAAATTTAAATCCACAGAGATCGATTTATTATTTCAATTAGATTCTGACCCCGAAGTAATGAAATTTATTACACTTGGTAACCCTCGAAATATCAAGGAAATTAAAGATGTTTCAATGCCTCGTATATTAAAATCATACTCAAGCGGTGATGAATATGGTATCTTTTGTACACAACTTTTAAAAAATAATGAATTTATTGGTTGGTTTCAATTTGAATTTGATAAAAAATCGGATGCGATTGAAATTGGTTGGCGATTGAAGAAAAATGCATGGGGGAATGGATTTGCAACTGAAATCGCAAAGGCTCTTGTTGAAAAAGGATTAAAAATGAATAAGAAAATCTTTGCTGAAGCGATGAATGATAATACAGCCTCAATTAATGTCATGAAAAAATCTGGACTAAAATTTGTTACTGAGTTTTGGGGTGATTACGAACCACACTCAGGAAAACCGGATGTGAGATATGAATTGCTCCCTATGGTTTCCGAGCAACAATCCGAATAACAACAGGGTCAGAATCTTTATAAACTGCTAATCCTTGTTCTTCCACAACATCGTCAATAACGAAACCAATATTTTGTAAGTCATTTAATATTTCATTTTTTTCTAGGAATCTGCGTTGATGATCTGTTTTATAAATTCGGCTTTCTACTTGTTGTCCGTCACCAAATATGGGGTCTTTAATTGATCTACTTTCAGAGAAAAATAATCCACCAGATTCTAAATGGTTAAAAGTCCAATTTAAAGCATTTTGGGCTTCTTCTTTACTCAGGGCATGCAGGACAAACCGAGCATAGATTACATCAAAAATATTTTCAATTTTTGTATTTAATTGATTTATATCCGCAGTTATAAAACGAGGATTATCGCCATTTTTTTCATTTAAGGAATTAATAATAATATTGGACTGGTCACATGCAAATACTGAATGACCTTCACTTGCAAAATAAAATGAATCTCTCCCATTTCCACATCCAAGTTCCATGAATTTACATTTTTCAGGAAGTTGATTTATTATACTTTTTGCATAGCTTGATGGTTTTGCAATACTATTATGTTTTTGATAATACGAGTTCCAATAATTCTTATCCAAATTTTGATATCCTTTTTAATCTAAGCTTAAAGCGTTGTTGAAAATTAATTAATAAAATTATAAAGTGAAACCATACACCCCACTCTGGTTTTCCAATCAGAATGGATAGACTAATCCAAAAATAAAAATCGATATGATGGAACTTTAATATAAGTTTTTGCCCATTAAGAATAATTTTCCAGGTTGGTATATGAGTTAAATTTATCTCAATTGCACCCGGATTTAGATTAATGGATTCACCTTTATTTTTTAATTCATAATATGCATACGACCAATAAATATTGCAGATTAATAAATAAAACACACCTGCTGTTGATGCTAAAAATAGAATGTATTGAGGTGAACCCTGCCTAACTGCATGCCAGCCTAATGCCGAAAGAATAAAATAAAATGCAATTCCATCAAAAATACGATCTATAAATCCACCCGTAATACTCGTGGTTTTACGATACCGAGCTAAATTCCCGTCCATGTGGTCCATTATCATTCCAAGTTGGATTAAAGCAACACCCCAAATAAGATTCATACCATTTCCAAATGCAATTACACCAGCACCACCTAGTCGAATAATTAAAGATAAATATGTTAAACCATTTGGAGTAATCCATTTCCAATCACCAATAATAGATAAAAATAACCAACTCATTGGATCACCAAAACTAGCTGTCCACCAATCCTTTGCCTGACGCGTTTTCATCGCCCTAAATCTATATTTTATATTCTCCACCACTATTAATTTACCATATCAAAAAGCCTCTGAAAAAGAGAGATTGTATTAGAATTATCGAAAAAATTAATTTTTATATAGAAAATGTTTAGTGATTTAATATAACCTAATCATTAGCCTAAAAAAGTCCAATTTCTAATTAAACCAACATCCAAATCCCTTTTTGCGTAATTGATGTGCCACATATTCTTCAAGTTCTTCTGCATCTTTACGGGTGGAAATTGGATTATATTTTTCATAAAATTCTGGGACTAAATGTAATCCAAACCGCCTTGCAAATGAATTAGATTTATATCCTTCCTTATGTTGTTTAAATCTCAACATAGGTGCTTTTATAGATTGCCCTACATAAAAACATCTACTTCCAAATACTAAATAAGGATTTTGTTTTTTAAACTTTTTAGATTTCCCAACACATTTATCTAACTCAATTACATATATATAATATTTCATAGGCTATAATTTACAATCAATAATAATATCTTAATTTTAAATGAAAAATCTATTTGATATTAAGATGATTATAAATCTAATAAATATAGTTTTTAAACCTGGAATTGAGATAATTTAAGTTAATAGTTTAGAACTGTATAAAAAATATAGAAAAAAGTATGAAAAAAATATTAGTAACAGGTGCATCTGGATATATTGGCAAACATTGTATCGCAGAATTAATAAACGAAGGATACCATGTAAAAGGCACGGTTAGAAATTTATCTCAAGGGAAACAAATAAAATCAGATATTGAAGAGTTTTTAAAACAGAGCATTAATTTAAACTTTATAGAAACATCATTAAATCATAATAGGGGCTGGGATGAAGCTGTTAAAGATTGTGATGGTATTTTACATGTTGCGAGTCCATTTCCGAGTGGTCATGTTAAAAATGAAAATGATCTTATTCTACCTGCAAAAGAGGGAACATTGCGAGTATTAAATGCAGCTAAAGCTTCTGGTGTTGAGAGAGTAATTATGACTTCCTCTAATGCGGCCATATCTAACGGTCATGTAGGAATTGATTCTTTTGATGAATCATATTGGACGAATATTGAAGGCAAGGGAATAACGGCTTACACAAAAAGTAAAACACTTGCAGAAAAAGTTGCTTGGGAGTTTGTAACTAATAATTCTGAAATTAAATTAACAACGATAAATCCTGTTTTAGTGTGGGGTCCTGGCATTGGTAATCATTTAAATTCTGCTTCTTTGGCTATATTTAAAATGTTATATAAAAAAGAACAACCAATGTTGCCAAAAATTATTATTCCAATTGTTGATGTTAGAGATGTTGCAAAAATGCATATTAATGCATTAAAAAATGATAACTCGATAGGAAAAAGATTTTTATTATCAGAAAATACATACTGGATGAAAGAATTAAGCAAGTGCTTGATTCAACTTGGCTATAATGCTCCTTCTATTGAAGCTCCTGATTTTCTAATCCGAATTTTAGCCATTTTTGATAAAAATATAAAACAAGCATTACCATATTTAGGGGTTAATTTTTCTCTCAATACAGACCGAGCTAAAAATATTTTAGGATTTAATCCGGTATCTCTTAAAGAAACATGTAAAGATACGGCAGAATATTTCAACAAATTATTATAAATTTTGGGTTTAACTAGTTAAAATAATCTTTAATGATTGGAATTACCGATTTATTAGAATCGATGTAATGATCCTTTCCAAGATGTTTGATAAAGTTTACTTTTTCTAGGACTTTTTTAATATTAGGTTTTGCATTTGTGACGATAACTTTAATATTCTTTGTTTCAGCACCTTTAATGAGATCTTCTAACGCATAAGCACCTGATAAATCAATCATCGTCACATGACTCATATCAACTATCAACATTTCATGTTCTGGTGCATCAGCATAAGCAAAGATTAATGGTTCTATTGAACCAAAGAACAATGGACCTTGTGGTTGAAATATACTGACAGGCAGGTCATTTAATTCTTTTTGCTGTTCATCTTTGGAAAAATCTGATTTTGAAAATGGTATTGATATATGCTGATAGGTTGTGCTTACTTCTTGAACAAACCTGAAAAAAGCAAAAATAACACCTATGGCGATTGCGATCATCAAGTCTTCATACACCGTAACAAATAATACAATTATAAAAACCAATAAATCTGTTAATGGAAGTTTTTTTAATACCGGAAGGATTCGGTAATCTAATATATCAATTCCAACTTTAAATAAAATTGCGGCCAAGCATGCCGTTGGAATAATCGCCACCAAAAAACCCAACCCAAATAAAATAGCAAATAATGTTAATCCATGAACAATGGATGCCAATGGTGTTTTTCCACCAAATTTAATATTGGCAACTGTACGCATCGTTGCTGTTGCAGTTGTTACCCCTCCAAGCAATCCTGCTGTCATATTTGCCATTCCCTGTCCAAAGGTTTCTCTATCACTGCTATGTCGTGTTCTTGTCATATTATCAGCGACAATACAACTTAATAAACTATCTAATATTGCTAAACCTGCTAATGCCAATGCTGGCCCCATAAATTCTTCTAATCGGGTAAAATCGGGGATATAGAAAGAAAATATTTTAGCTTCCTCTGCATTACCCATTTTATCGCCAATATAAGGAATATCTAAATTCATAAAATAAGCTATACTCGTTCCTGTAATTAATGCCATTAGTGGAGCGGGAATTTTTGCCAAAAGCTTAACTCTTTTTTCAAGTGGAGCCCATAAAAACAATATCAATAATGACGGAATTGCAACATATAATGCTTCAATATTAATATTTTGAATAGTACGACCTAAATTTTCAAATACTCCATGTATTGTTTTTTCTGCCTCTAAACCGACAAAAGCATTAATTTGAGTAAGAATTACAATTACACCAATACCACACATAAAACCAGCAACAACAGGGTAGGGTGTATAATGAATATACCGGGAAATTTTTAACATGGATATTGCCACTAATATCAATCCACTTAAAAATATTATTGAAAATGCCGCGACTAAATCTGGTTCATTTGTTGTTCCAATTACAAATACTCCCATAAAGGCAGCAATCTGAGCTGCCTTTGGCGCAGTTGGCCCACTTACACCGACCATGCATCCACCAAAAAGTCCGCCAACAATACCACCTGCAATTGCTCCCCATATACCTGCAACTGGACCCAACTGAGAGACTTCCCCAAATGCAAGTGCTAAAGGGAGTGCAATTATACCAACCGTAATTCCAGCCAAAATATCACCACTTATATTTGTATGCAGTGATTTCATATTTTGCCACGGGTTTATTTCTTTAAGTCCACTTTTTATAAATGCAATAAAAGACTTTACTGAATATCTTGAAGAAGCATTAATATTATTCAAATGATCTAATTCCCAGATTATATTTAATTATGAAAATGATGAGTAATAAATTTTAAAATGATTATTGTTCCAATAACAATTAACATAAATTACACGAAAATTTATAGGCTATGAAAATCAATATATTAAATTATGGGATTGGATTTATTAACAAAAATTAATCGTAATATTCTTGATTATGAGTTAGTAGATTGGAAGAAAGAGTTTGTTGATAATATAATATTAAGTTAACTTTATGATATATTTTACTTTAATAAAAAGGGGATACAATGGGTAAAAAAAAGTTAATGTATAGGATTTTTATTACTATAGGGCTGATTTGTTCATTTGTTGATATTGATTTTTCACCTTCTTTTACAGATAGTCAGAAATTATATGTTATCGTGAAATTTTTGGGACTTTCAATATTGATTATAGGACTTATGGGATTACCTAAAGATGAGGCAGTCTTTGGATTATGGAAGAAAAAGAAATAGATCAATTACACAAATTAAACAACCAAGACGAAGCCGAACTCAAGGGCGAAGAAAATGCCTACATCCATGATGAAGTATATTGTTGGGGTAACTGGGCAATGCCCAAAGATGCCATTGGTGAACTTGACCATCATATCACTATGACAGGCGACGACCTGGTGGAGTTTATTGATTTAAAGCTCTTTCCCTATCCCGAAAAGATAAAAATAATTCAAAATAAAGAAAGATTTTAGTTGAATAATCCTATGCCTAATTATAACCTGATAAATATTATTAATATTGCTTTTCAGTTATATACTTATCTAATTATTGCCAGAGTGATTTTATCATGGGTGAAGCATAACCCATATAATCAGTATATACAGCTACTATACAAAGTTACAGAACCAGTATTAGAACCTTTCAGAAACCTTTTTTCTTCTTTTAATATTGGAGTTGATTTCTCCCCCATTTTAGCTGTTTTTGCTCTAAATTTTGTAAAAAATATTATCTTTAAAATGTTATTATAGTTCTAAATTACCCCTGTCGTGATTTAATCCTACTTGCATACTGTTGTATCCCATCAGATGATATGGGGTATAATCGGTTAATTTTAAAAAGATATATTCCATAGATTTTACTCTTATTTTTATATGCTATGTATGACTTTTAAAAAAAAACTGCATTAATATCTTTTTCATGATTTCCTTTACCGGCCTAATAAAGAAAATCAATTATTAATTCTATTTCACTAACATCAACTTCTGTGTTTCGCTAAACCCATCCGAATCAAGTTTTACAAAGTATACACCATTCGGTAACCCATCAGCATTCCAATCCAATTGATGATTACCTGCATGGGTAAATTGATCCAGCAAAGTTGAAACCAATTTTCCTTTAATATCAAAAATGGTTAAAGTAGTCATCATAGGTGATGTTAAATGAAATGATATTGTCGTTACTGGATTAAATGGATTTGGATACGCATCATACATATAAAAATCATTTTGAATTATATCAGTTAAATTTTCTTCCTGCATAAATGTGTATTCATTATATGTACATACATCATACCATGTGGATTCGTCATATGGATCTGGCATATAAGTAACAATTATATCATTTGTCATAATATTATCTTCAACAACCCAATCACGATAAAATACTGGTCCCATTGTAATCACATTTTCTTCAGAAAACCATTCTCCTGTGCAGAAACCAGGACTATCTTGAGGATTTTCACACCATGTATCATATAATTCCATTGTACAGTCTTCATATAAAACAACATACCCATCATAATCTGATAATTCTAATTCACCCGTGCAATCACCGTTCTCATAATTACCGTAAGCAGTCCACTCCCATGAACCTGCATACATAGGGTCGCAAGTTTCCTCAATTTCTTCTTCGCAATCCGAGGTCCCTAGTTCAAATTCCATGGTAATACAATCCCCATAATAACTATCAATTGTATATAAACTATTTCCTTCCAAAATATAGCTCGTATCTTCTGTATCTCCATATTCATCGATTTCAGTAAAAATATATCCAGTTGAATCTGCCGACCAATAACCATAACCAATTAGACCATTAAACCAACATATAGATTCTACAATTAAATTATTATCGTATAAATCAATCTGTAATTGAATACTATTTATAAAATCCTCATCATTGTCAATTTCTCCAGTACAATCTCCATTTTCAAAAGTACCAAATGTAGTTAAAATCCAAGATTCTTGAATATTTCCTAACTCTTCACAAGTATTTCCAAAACAAAGTTCATTTTCTCCTCAATCGTCGTTTGATTCACATTCTAAATCATCTAATGGATGACTTTCTAAAACAGACACTCTTTCATTATAATTAATATCTTCATAAACTGGTATATCTACTAAATTCCTTTAATCAATTAATTCTGTTTCATTAAGTATTTGTGGTGGTGATATTAGTTGAGGATGTAATAAACTGCTTTGGAACTCTGTTAACTTTAGATTATTTAATACTTCAATAAATTTTGGATTGACTCCAAAACTTAAACCTATTAAACTTATTAATATTGTATTTTTCATGTTTCCTTCCTTTAGGATTAATTAAAATATAAATTAATACAATTTTTTAGAATAGACAAAATAAAAAAAAATCAGAGTAAAAAAGCCCTGCAGAAATATGGGGCATAATCGGTTAATTTTAAAAAGATATGTTCCATAGATTTTACTCTTATTTTTATATGCTATGCATGACTTTTAAAAAAAACTGCATTAATATCTTTTTCATGATTTCCTTTACCATCCTAATAAAGAAAATCAATTATTAATTCTATTTCACTAACATCAACTTCTGTGTTTCGCTAAACCCATCCGCATCAAGTTTAACAAAGTATACACCACTCGGAAATCCTTCTGCATTCCATTCTACAATATGTGTTCCTGCACTCTTAATTCCTTCTGTAAGCGTAATAATCTTCTTTCCCTCAACATTATATATATTCAATGATATATGAGTTTCTAAAGGTATTCCATAACTTATATTCGTTACCGGATTAAATGGATTTGGGTATGCGGGGTGCAGAGCATATTCATTAGGTATTACTATTGTACTACCTGTAACTGTTTGAACTTCTGACACTAATAGGTTACTGAATCCTTCAATGTTAGCTTCAAGCTCAATCATCTCTCCTGTAGAAGATTTGTATAATTTAAGTGTTGGGATTTGACCAACTTCTATAAAACCAATAGTTTGATCACTTTCATCTCTACCCATTATTGGAAGAACGGTTAGCTCTGAGTAGTTAGCTGAACCAATCAGTACATTATTATGGTAAGCTAATAAAATATCTTCTAATTTTGGATATTTATTATCAACTCTAATATTGCTAATTAGATAAAATGCCTGTTCAGTTGATTGAGTAAATCTAAATTCATTTGGTATTGCTTCAAACGGATCTACTATTTCTTTTGTAAGATCAATTACAGGCTCTTCGCAATCATTATTTACATTCCATCTAAATGGTGTACCAATACCTGACTGATACCAAGGATAGTCTGATGTAACATTAAGCCAATAACCATTTTTAGGTTCTAAACTATTTAAGTTTCCACTCCACCCATTAATAGTATTAAACAATCCAACTCCTTGACCTAATATAAAATTAAAGTGCTGTGCTAATTCTTCACCACCTAAAGCATCAATAGTTGGTGTAGTATTTCCTTGGTATGATAAAAGGTTATTACCAAATGTTAAATGAACTTGAGAGCATGGATCCATAAATCCTTCAGGATAACTCAGAGCCCAATCTCTATTTGCCTCTATATTAACCCAATAACCTTTAGTTGGATCAATTTCATTTAGATTACCACTCCAACCATTACTTGTGTTAAAGAGGCCTACTCCTTGACCTAAGATAAATTTAACATCACCAAGGTCATCCATTAGATCTTGAGTAACTATTGTATATGGTGCTCCTTTGAATCCTATCAAGTTATTTCCATAGCCAAGCGCTGTTAATGCCTGTGCATTACTTGAGCCCATTCCTGATACATTACCATTAATATCATATGATAAAAGTGTGTATGAAAAGTCTCCACTTCTATAACTATCATCATAATAAAAGGTATCAATTGTTGATGAGATAAATCCATTTTCATTATATACCTCAAAATGACTCATGTCCTCTAAGTTAGGCATTGACCAAGTAAGCAGATTGTAACCATCAAAGGTCTGCACATTAAAATTTTCTGGTGCATTAGGTGATAAATTATCAACTGAATACGCAGAATCTATTTGACTTTGATAGAATACTTCCTGTAAAGCTGTATGCGCTTTTATCTTGTATCGTGTATAAGTTGGATTTTCAGGTTCAGCAGCGTGAATTCCAATCGTAGGTGCCATAAAACCGTAAGTATCTTCATAGCTTGCAGGTACATCTGTTAGATGCTCCCAACCTCTTGAATTTTCATTAGCTAATCCACTTGTACTTTCGGAATCGGGTAAATATCTCCAAACTGAATAGTATTCAATCTCTGTATTAGGAAGTGAGTCTAATGAATTTCGCTCCCAATTTAGATAAACAAATCCGCCTTGATCTCCGGGTGCATCATAGAGAGAGATAAAGCTAGGGCCATAGATACATCCAATATTGTAATTTGCATCAGCATCATAGTTTTGTGCAGTAACATCCATACAGCCAGGATTACTCTCTATCTGATCAAAATAAAACGCACCCATATCTACAATAGTACCGTCAGGATCTTGGGGCGCATTTGGATTACCCGCATCAATACATGGTGAATTTACGAGTAGTGTATAATCCTGATTTTCTGAATCTGTAAACTGTGGATTTTGGTTAATATTGTCCTGATATATAATATCATCAAATCCAACGATTCCCGAAACGCCACCCGCCATATCTGTAAAGGTGACAAATATTTCAGAGCCATCCTGTAAATTGACTTGTGCTCCATCAGCGGAGAGATTACCCCAAAAAATAGAATTTTGCACAACAGGGTTAGTTGCACTACAAAATAGTCCAGAGCCCAATATTGCTGCATTATTATCTGTAATTGTATTATTAAATAAAATCGGTGTACCTGAATTATCTATATATAAACCGCCACCGCTAATCATTGCAGAATTACCGGATATTAGTGTACTCTTAATAATTGGATTATAAGAAGAAGAAATAAAAAAACCTGCCCCATTTGGTGCCTGGTTATTTAATATTGAACTATTATATATCTCTACCTGAGAGTTATATAAAAAAACTCCGCCTCCCGTATTTGATGCAGAATTATTTACAAAAATAGATTCATTATTAATTACAATATCATAATTATTAATATAAATCCCACCGCCGTAATTAGCAAAATTATTTTCAAATGTTGAGTTCAATATATTTATATTTGTATTATTATCATAATATCCATATAAACCACCACCATTTAATGAACTAATATTATTTGAAACAGTTGAATTTTCTAAAAATACAAATGAACCTCTAACCCATATTCCTCCACCAACTATTGAGTTATTATTTTCAATAATTGTATTAATTATTCGTAGTGTGTCGGCATTTGATCCCCAAATTGCTACTGCTCCTCCTCCCGTATAAGCTTCATCATTATAATAATTATTACTATTGTTTTCAATAAGTGAATTTAAAATATCTACCGATGAATTGTTGGAATATATACACCCACCTTTAGATCTGGACTCATTATTGGTACAAAATAATTCTTTAAATGTAACATTAGAATTTTCCAAATATATTCCTCCACCTCCATATTCATTATAGTAATGTTGACCATATTGTATATTATTTTTAACAGTTATATTTAAAAATTGAGGCGTAGAGGCAATCACTTTAATACCTCCACCATTCATTGAATTACTACAATTTTGTATAATTACATTCTCAATAATTGGTGAAGCACCACCATATATATAAATTGGATAAGAATAATCTTCAAAAGATAACCCTTTTACTATCGTCGTAGAATCAACCTGTGAACCACTAAATGAGAATCGTCTATTAATTTTAGTATTTTCAATATACGCGCTATCACCATTTAATACAAACATTGATGAAATCATAATACTTTTATTTTGATCAATCTGTACATTTTCACCATTATATACACCTGGACTAATCACAATAGTGTCTCCATCATCTGCATTATTGTATGCATCTTGAATTTCAGAATAATCAAATGGAACTAATACCAAGGTATTTGAGAGAGCATTACCTATTAAAGTAAGGGATTTTTCAGGCATATAATAATCATTTGTTTCAAAAGTCAAAATACCGGAAAACTCTGAAATTGCATCCGGATTAAAATGAATATTCAAATAATCGCCACAACCTTCACAAATGTCCAAACTATCGCCTTCAATATAAAAAATAGGATTATCAATTTGATAATTATTTAACGAAAGTGTTCCGGTTCCAGTATTTTCTATATACAAATTCATGATATAATCATCATCCACATGAACGGTTGGGAAATACAAAGTATCTGATTGCATCGTAATTTGGGGTAAATAAGCATATCCACTCAGGTTAAATGTTGCAGTTGGATAATTATTTGGATCATTTGTTGTAATCGTAAAATTATCCGTTAGACTGCCCGCCGAATTTGGATAAAAATTTATCAATATATTTTCTGTACTTTGCGGTTGAACTACAAATGGCAATTCACTTTCTAATCCAAATTGTGTTCCATCTTCAAAACTGGCTTCACTGATAACAAGCTCATAATAACCTGAATTTTGTAATGGAATTGAAATTTGCGTTGTATCCGGCACATAAGCGTCCGGTGCAGTATATGATGTTGAACTGAGCTCCAAATAAGGTAAACCACCCCAACCTGTTAGAGTAAGGTTTTTATTTTCTTCTCCCGGTGCATTATTTACAACTGTAATTGAATGTGCATAATTTGCTTCTTCAGTTGGTGTAAAAGTTACATCAAATTCAATGGACTCATTCTGAGCCAATTCAAATGGCGTTTCCAGTAGAATGAATTCAAATCCATCTGCTTCAGTATTTTGAAATTCAGTTACGAACAAGGTGCCTTCACCCACATTTGTTATATTTGCTGTTAAAGTAGAGGACTCATTTAAATATAAAGAACCAAAATCCAAGCCGGTTACTTCAATGTCTGCAACCGGTTCCCAAGCGTCATTATCTTCCCCCGGTGTACCTTGGTTGCCTTCAGAATCATAAGCTGTTGAACCATTTGCCCAATTGAATATATTTGAGTTATCTAAAGCAGGGTTTTTTAACTCTAAAGATGAACCCTCTAAAACCATAGAACCATCAATCGTAACTTCATCAACAGTATAGCCATATGCATTGGTCAGCGTAATAGTTTCACCACTGTTATCAAATTCAATTCCTGTTGAGAATCCCCAAGTATAATCTACATTTAAACCCAAATTTAAACTTGGATTATCCGTAGAAGCTAAAACAACAAATCCACCCGGCTCAATGATGAGAGATTCTTCTATAGTTGCACTACCAGAATTAGTCAAAATGCTATAGCCATTTAAATCAACGGCTTCTTCACCTATATTAGTAAGTTCTATATATTCACTGAAAATTTCACCAAATTCTGTATTGATTGGCTGAACCATAATTTCGTTGATGATTACTCCATCCAATGGAGATAACAATGTAATCACCACCAAACCATGGCCTTCATTCACACCGGATTCTGCTGATATAAGTTCAGCATCTTCGGCAATAAATGAACCGCCACCTCCGCCAGAGTAAGATGATGAGCTCCCATTCCAAGCACCGCCGCCGCCGCCAGAATAACCGCCTCCACCAGCACCACCTGCCCAACCGCCGCCGCCTCCACCAAAACCACCAACACTACCATAATTATTATTAGCAGCATAATATCTCTCACCTCCATAGCCCCCTTCAATAAATCTATAACCCCCAGTATTACCTTCGTTACCAATTACACCATTGCTAAACCAACCGGCACCGCCAGCACCACCTGAAGAAGATCCTTGGGACCCACCAGAACCATTTATACCTCCACTACCACTACCATCACCCCCTGAAGCTGCATTTTGTGAAATATTTCCAAATACATAATTTCCTGTTATTGAACTAGCACCACCACCACCACTAGCAATAATTATTGGATTATTATTATTATCAACAATAAAACCACCTCCTCCTCCAGCCGATCTTCTATTACCCGTAGATGGTAATAATGCTGTTCTCTGACCTACCAAAATTTTTATTAAGGATGCTGATTCAAAATAAAATTCTCCTTTCATCATTGCACCTAACCCACCAGGATTATATTGTTCATCACCACCCTGTGCACCATAAACTTCAATAGTGTAAATACCAGTAAAAGGTACTGTCCATTCTTGGTATCCTTGGAAACCGGGCATGGTGATTTGGTCTTCAAGAGAAGTACCTTCATATTCTGCTTCACACTGCACTATTGTAGGGCCTTCTCTGCCTTCCTGACCGCAGTTAGTGAAGGTCCAGAGGGTATCAATTTCTATTTGCGTAAATGCAAAAGAGATAAATAAAATTAGGGTTAATAATAATTGTGTTATTGTTTTCATGGTGTTTGTTCCTTTTGGTTTGGGTTGGGGCACGGTATATCGTGTCCTATTTTTGGACACAGCATGCTGTGTCCCTACGGTTGTATTATTTATAATATTTATCATATCATTTACAATGGTTGGTCGTTGGGGCACGACATGTCGTGCCCTTTTATTGGACACAGCATGCTGTGTCCCTACAGTTGTATTATTTATAATATTTATCATATTGCCATTGTATTGGATTATTACGGATATAATCACATATTTTTTGATGTGATTTTTCATTCCGGATTATATGTTCATAATAATTTCGTTGCCAAATTGTATTTCCAGGGGTGTTTTGGATATTGTTAATTTTTCTGGATGTTATTGATTTAAAATTTTGAATTATCGCATTTAAAGATCTAGAGGTTGTACCATTCGGATGATTGTTTTGTAAGGGTGAAGCATTCTTTTTAGAATTCCTTTTATCTAATTGATTATTATTTAGGAATGCTTCGCCCCTACCTATATTATTTATCATATCATTTACAATGATTGGTCGTAGGGTCACGACATGTCGTGACCTATTTTTGGACACAACATCCTGTGTCCCTACGGTATAATTTTCTAATTGATTATTTTTACAGGAATGCTTCACCGCTACAGAATTGTCAAATATTTCAATTATGCCATGGATATGATTTGGCATGATAATAAATTCATGTAATTTTACATTTTTAAAATGATTTGGGATTTTTTGCCAATGCCATTCAACTACTTGCCCAATATCACTTAATTGCATTGCTTGATGTTGATCCATCTCAACAATTTCACCGAATATTTTTTTTCTATTTTTTGTGCATATTGTAATGAAATATAAATTAGGTAGGGAATAATCATATCCGTGCAAACGAATACGACGGCGATTATGTTTTTGGGGATTATATAAATGGCTAGAAATCATTTATCCTTTAAATTAGAATAAAGATTAGCGATGAATAATTGTTGCCCTTTTATAGGGTAATATATTTTATGGATTGAGGAAAAATCCTCAATATTTAGAATTGGTTCAAAATTTAAAATTACCTGCATATATCCTCATTTAAGTACATAAAAATCCCATTACAGTCTATTAGTTTCCCCCTAATAATCCTGTCTATCTTTTTTGATTTTTCTGCTCGTACTTAAAGTGTTTTGACTTTAAGATTTAAATGAGTTTTCAATAATACGGGTTTTTTATTTTGTATTGTATTATCTATACCCAGGTTTTGTATATAAAATATACAGATTATTAATTTATAAATCCTATAACTTAACTAAAAATTTAAACATAATTCTCTTTATAAAAATGAGGTTTGGATTTTATCATCGATTCTAGGAAAGAAGGTTGATGAAATAGATCAGTGGTAAGTTTTATCGCTTACCTCTTTTTATTTGTTTATATAATAGTTTAGGGCTTATAAATTATTGTCATTCAGTTGTCCTATAGTTGACCAAAACTGGTCATTTTAGGACATTTTCAGACAATTAGACATCTTTAAGGGATAACAAAAAAGCCTTTAACTACTAAGTAATTAAAGGCTTTACAGTGTCGAGGTGGCAGGATTCGAACCTGCGACCCCCTGCTCCCAAAGCAGGTGCGC
>JACKQG010000240.1_pt2 | contig 56257 bp, 44 predicted proteins | sample 8237621 | NCBI WGS metagenome assembly JACKQG01 (sample SAMN15677084, study PRJNA649215) | marine metagenome | biome: marine; feature: Black Sea; material: saline water; isolation source: suspended particulate matter (SPM) from the Black Sea western gyre | collected 2013-06-09/2013-06-10 | depth... | reverse complement strand
ATGGCACATACGAAGACAAGGCGTTACCAACCGGCTCATACATATGGCGAATAACGGCAGTATTTGAGAATGGAAAACACTGGAAGGGCAGCGACAATGGCGATGGCAACACAGGCACCAGTGGAACAGTAACATTAATACGATAAAGGAGGCAAAAAGATGAACAGCAACTTCATGGCACCAACACCCAAAAAATTGCTCAGCCCTATTTAGTGTTCACCGTTTTAGTAGGGGGAATAGCAATGTTTATATTGCTTATATGGAAAGAGATCGTATACTATTCTTTATCTGAATCATAGTACTGGCTATCAAAAATTTGACATAAGTAATAAATCGTTTAACTTTGCAAAATTAATTGAACAAACATTGAGCTCTCAAATCATTAAGTATATCAACAATTCAATATCTTAAAAATGAAAACAATTAGACTTATTATCATTCTTGCCTTCGTTAGCGGTTTATTGCTTTCTAATCTTGCAGAAAGTCAGGTGGTTACAAATACCGAAGCTTTACTTAAGTACTCAAAGGAAAAAGCCGTTGAATCTATCGAAAGAAGAGCGCAAGCTGAAGTATATGCAAAACAGAATGATTTACTAGTCACTTTTGAAAATGACAAAGGAGTTTTATTTGAACTTCAATACATAAATGAGGATGGTATTCCAATGTATTACAAAACTGATAACAGAAATTCAGCCAAAACTATTTCTACTGATAAAGTTTACCCTGGTGGTGGAGCAGGACTTAATCTTGATGGCACCGGAATAACACCTCGCGAATGGGATGGTGGCGGTGTGCGTCTTACTCACCAAGAGTATGGCGGCCGCGTTACACAGGTAGATAATCCTTCATCAACACATTGGCATTCTACTCATGTAGCAGGTACAATAATGGCAGCAGGAGTGCAAGCGGCTGCTAAAGGTATGGCGTATAATGCAAACCTCAGAGCCTTCGATTGGAATTCAGATGATTCGGAAATGGCATCGGAAGCAGCTCAGGGCGCGCTGATATCAAACCATTCATATGGCTTTGCAAGAGGCTGGACGTGGGAAGGCGGTTGGGTTTGGTATGGCAACCCAAGTATAAGTACGCAAGAAGATTACAAATTTGGTTTTTATGATAATGAATCAAAAGCATGGGATCAGATCGCAGCGAATGCACCATATTATTTAATCGTTAAATCTGCCGGAAATGACAGAAATGAAGGTCCAACAAATGGTCAATATCCAAAAGATGGTCCTTATGACTGCATAGCTCACGGTGGTATATCAAAAAATGTATTAACAGTTGGTGCTGTTCATGATATTACAGGCGGATATAGCGGACCAAGTAGCGTTAGTATGAGTTCTTTCAGCTCATGGGGCCCTGCCGATGATGGTCGTGTGAAACCTGATATAGTTGCAAATGGTGTTGGTCTGTATTCTTCTTCGGATGCGTCAAACTCTGCTTATGTTTCATCAGATGGGACCTCAATGTCGGCACCTTCGGCCACTGGTTCATTAGCATTGTTGCAACAACATTGGGAAGATTTAAACGGTGCTGGAAATTATATGACTGCAGCTTCATTAAAAGGTCTTGTTATTCATACTGCAGATGAGGCCGGTGTTTATGATGGCCCTGATTATCAATTTGGTTGGGGGCTTATGAATACAAAAAATGCTGCCCTTCGTATTTCGGAAGATCAAAATATTAATGTTATTGATGAAGCTATTCTTACCCAGGGAGGGTCATTTGAAATGTTGATTACTTCAGACGGTTCTGAGGATATTAAAGTTACTATTTGTTGGACTGATTTACCGGGTCAACCGGTAGGTCCGCAATTGGATCCTTTGGACACAATGTTAATAAATGACCTTGACCTTAAAGTTACTTTCAACGGTAATACATACTACCCATGGAAGTTAAACAGAAATTCTCCTACAGCTGCAGCAACAAATAACAGCGAAAATAATGTTGATAATGTTGAAGTAGTATTTATCGAGAACCCTACAGCCGGGGAATATCATGTTGAAGTTGACCATGACGGAACTTTATCGGGAGGTAACCAGGCCTTTTCGATAATTGTTAGTGGGGTTACAAATACTGTTTCTTTGCCATCTGCATCAGCCGGTGAAGATATTGACCTTTGTGAGAACAGTAGTGCACAACTTAATGGTGGTTCAACCAATAGTAGTTCAGTGCTTTGGTCAACAAATGGAGATGGTGCGTTCGATGATCCCACAATATTGGATGCGATTTATACACCGGGAAGCAATGATCTAATTAATGGAACCTTTGAGTTGAAACTAACTGCATACGCATTGCCACCATTAAACGATTCTATATCTGACTCTATGATTGTAACTATTGTTTATAATCCAATCGCCAATGCAGGAGAAGATATTACAGTATGTGAATCAGGATCAGCTCAACTTGAGGGAAATGCAGAAAATTATGAATCTGTTATTTGGAGTTCAAGAGGAGATGGAACATTTGATGACCCTACAATGTTGAATGCAATATATACACTCGGACCTGTTGATATTGAAGATGGCCAGGTTAAATTAAGTTTACTTGCGCGAGCAACAGATCCATGCCAGGATGATGATCTGGACGATATGTATGTTAACATTATTCAAGGTCCCATACCAAATGCAGGACCCGATGGGGAAACTTGCGGCGCCAATTCGTATCAGCTAGCCGGATTAGCCGAAAATTATAGTGGAGTATTATGGTCAACATTGGGCGATGGAACCTTTGATGATATTTCTTTACTAAATGCTATTTATACACCTGGTAGTAATGATATTACCGCAGGTATGATTACCCTAAATTTAACAGCAATTGCAATGCCACCTTGTCCAGCTGATAGTACTGATTATATGGAGCTAACTATACTAGAGTTGCCAAATATTAATGCCGGTGATGATGCTACAACCTGCGAAAACAGTTCGTTCCAATTAATTGGTGTAGTTGATAATCCAATTTCTGTTTTATGGTCAACCTCAGGAGATGGGAACTTTGATAATGATACATTGTTATCAACATCATATTTGCCAGGAACTGGTGATGCTGTAGAAGGTAATGTAACCTTAACTCTTACTGCATATTTTGATGGTGGCTGTGAAATGGGTTACGATGAACTCCAACTTAATGTATTTCATAACGCTATTGCAGATGCAGGGTCGAATGATTCTGTTTGCAAAAATGCCTCCAAAACCCTGGCAGGTGCGGCAGATTACCAAAGCAGTACTGAGTGGTCAACAAGTGGTGATGGTACCTTTACTGACGCAAACCTTCTAAATACGGATTACACACCCGGAACTGTCGATATTAGTAATGGTGAAGTTATATTGCAACTTAACGCATATCCGGTTTCGCCATGTTCAGAAATTGCAACAAGTAATATGACGCTTTATGTGCTTGGGTGTGATGATATTGGGGAGTATTCTTTCAATAAAGTAGGCTTTATAATTATACCTAATCCGGCTAATAATCAATTTGTAATTTCTGCGAAAGATGTTATGGAAAGAAATGTTACTGTGAAAATTATTGGGATTGATGGTAAGATCGTTTTTCAGAAAGATTTTGATGTAATCGGTCAGATTTTCAACACTACTATTTCCAGTACCACTTTTGCTTCTGGTGTATACACTGTACTTGTAAGTACGGGATCAAAAACAGGAACCAACCGACTGATTATTCAGCATTAAGTTGGAATAGTTTTATTGATTAGGGATTAATGTTTGCCAACATATTTTCGCTTCCATTATTTTATGGATGAAGAGAGAATTTGTTCAAATATTCTGAAAACGTTATTGCGATTCATATTGCTTCTTATTAGAGCATACAGGATATCCTTAGCTTTTTGATAATATCCGCCACGCATGGACAACTTCCTCATAACAAACCTCTACCTCAAAGGTTCTTAATCTTATCTTCAATTTTTTTCTTATATTTTTTGATGTCCGAGATATTTACTTTTTTCAGCTCTTGTTCAAAATCTTCATATTTCTTTTTCGCACGTTTGCTAAGGTTAGGAAGTACTTTGTCGGTTAATTCCTTTTCTGCATCCTTTAATACAACAGTAAGCTCCTCAATTTTAATTTCTTTCAGCAGCTTCTTAATCATTGTATCCGACATTTCTTTAATATCTTCAAACTTAATTTTACTACCTTTTTCGAAAGTGGATTTTGCTTTTTGAGATGTAGCTCTTGCTGTTTTTCTGGCAACATTCTCAACCTTACCAGCGATATTTGATACTGCCTCTTTCAACCCGGAAAAATCATCCTTTGTAGTTTTTGAATTGTTTTCAACACGGATTATAAAATCAGAAAGCACATTCATATAGTTAATAAAAGCATCGTATGGAGTTCCATAAGGGTTAAAATAGCTATGTACATCGCCATCTGAGAACCATTTAGTACACATGTAATAAAAGTGGTCGGATGTTTGCAGATAAAGCCAGTCGTTGAGAATCTGCGGATCATTACAGGTTTTCACTTTATCTTCCAATTGATAAAGTTTATCGAAGGCTTCATCCTGCATATCGTTGCCCAGCCATGCAGTAAGGTCGCGCTCTTCATCAGCCCAGGAGATTGGAGTAGGTACACTTAAAGCGCTTACTGGCTTTAACTTACTGCCAATTTCTTTTGGTGTTGCAAATTTGAAATTAGTATTTGAAAATACATCTCCCGGCAGTGCTTTCATGAAGTCAAAAATACCTGTTTCAACCCATTGATGTTCACCAAAAGTTTCATAATCCATAAACAGGTTAACTACTTCTTCCTCAGGTTTAATATTACTCAACCAGTTTGTAAATTTATCTGTTGTGAGAGGCCAGTCTTTCCAACTCTGTTCAGAAAACCTGAAAGCAATATCATCACTTAATCTAAAATTTTTAAGGAGGAGGTTTAGCTCAGGGTTTTTTGCGCTATGATATAAATAGTTCGGACTTCTCCAGCCAAGTATATGTTTAGCACCTTCGGTGAGCATGAGTTTGTAACCCATATCGGCAACCATGGAACCAATTTCATCAGAATAAATTAACTCCGTATTTCTAAAAGTAACGGGTTTTTGTCCGAATAAGCGCTCTGTTTTTTCAGCATGCATCTGAACCTGACGTGTAAATTCATCTTTACTTTTAAGAGATGCCAGTGAGTGGGCATAAGTTTCTGTTAAAAACTCAACATTACCAGTCTCTGCTAACTTTTTAAAACTATTGATAATTTCGGGATGGTAAGTTTCAAATTGATCTAAAGCAATTCCTGAAATAGAAAAACTCACTTTGAAATTTGAACCATGCTCAATAATTAAATCAAGTAAAATTTGGTTCATCGGAAGGTAGCTTTTTTCGGCAACCCTCTTCAAAATCATTTTGTTTGTATAATCGTCAAGATAGTTATGTTTGTTGCCAATATCAAAAAAACGGTAGGTTCTTAATCTGTATGGTTGGTGTACCTGGAAATAAAAGCAAATGGATCTCATAATATTTTATCTTTTTGTAGTTGTAACGAGAGTATGCCTCGTCTTTACTTTCTTTTTATAAAAATCAAACCAATAAAGGCTCATACACATTTTTAATTTTTTTTGATGCATCTTCCCATTTAAGGTTTTCTACTTCTTCTTTTCCATATTTTACAAAGGTTTTTGATAATGCTTCGTAGTGACATAAACCGTAAATTGAATCTGCTATGGCATCAACATCCCAGAAATCTACTTTTAATGCATGTTCCAATATTTCGGCTACTCCGGATTGTTTTGAAATAACTACCGGAACACTTGATCTCATTGCCTCAAGGGGAACTATTCCAAAGGGTTCACTTACGGATGGCATAACAAACACATCGCTCAGGGCGAACATCCTGTCAATATCTTCACCCTTCAAAAAACCAGTAAAATGAAACTTATCAGCAATACGCAGTTGTGCAACACGTTCAATCATTTTATTAAGCATATCGCCCGATCCTGCCATTACAAATCTTACATTAGGATCTTTTCTCAATATCTTGGCGGCTGCTTCAATAAAGTACTCTGGCCCTTTTTGGAAGGTTATCCTGCCAAGAAAAGTAACAATTTTCTCTTTAAGATATTTTTTAACGCCGGCAATTTCAGAGAACATATCCTGATCAACAGCATTATGAACCGTTATTACTTTTCCGGGGTCAATTCCATATTTTTCTATTACTGTCCTGCGCGTAAGATTGCTAACTGTAATAACCCTGTCAGCTTTTTCCATACCTTCTTTTTCGATGCCGTAAACAATTGTGTTAACATTCTCCCCGGTTCGGTCAAACTCGGTAGCATGCATATGAACCACAAGTGGTTTGCCCGATGATTCTTTTGCAGCAACACCGGCAGGATATGTAAGCCAGTCGTGGGCATGAATGATGTCGAAATCCTCTTTAAGAGATAATGCCGAAGCAACAAGCGCATAACGAGCTATCTCTTCCATAAGGTTTGCTCCATATTTTCCTGAAAATTTATAATCCCTCGAAAAAACATTACTGGTAATTTCTTCACCGGTTTTTTGCTGTTTTTTATACACACGCGAAAACTCTTCCGGGCCTACATAAGGTACAATGTTCGAACCAATTTCAAAATATTTTATTCTCTCCCAATATTCATTATAGTTTTCATCTTTAAAATCAAAGCGTATATCACTTGCATTAACAAGGCGAACAGCTTCTTCACTCTCATCACCATAGGCTTTTGGAACCACAAAAATAACATCAACACCGTTTTTTGCTAACCCTTTAGTTAGGCCAAAACATGCTGTTCCCAAACCTCCCGTTATATGTGGCGGAAATTCCCACCCAAACATTAGTATTCGCATAGTAAAAAATTCATTTAAAGTTAATAGTTTGGAAACTTCAGTAAATTATTCAGCATTGTCAATCATTGATTTGATTCTTAACAGCTCTGCAACGCTCCATGCCTGCGATATTCCCCCTCCTGCAGAGTGAGGGGGGTCGCCATCGTAAACTTCAGATACGGTTCCAATACCATTATTGTTCATCACTTCTTCAAAATCAGTGTATATTGTTTTAACAAGATCAAGACCCGAGTTGCCATGGATTTTTAAATATGCTTCAGAAAATGCTCCCAGTAACCACGGCCATGCAGTTCCCTGATGGTAAGCTTTATCACGATTCTCCCGATTACCTTCATATATGCCTTTATATTTTGGATTTTTTGGTGAAAGCGTTCGGAGTCCTCTGTTGGTTAATAACTCCCTTTTAACAACATTTAATATGCTGAATGCCTGATTCTCTTTTATAGGGCTGTAATCTAAGGATACTGCAAATATCATGTTTGGCCTGACAGACCAATCTTTATTGTCTCCATTAACATAATCAGCCAGATAACCCTTAGCTTTATCCCAAAAAACCTGGTTAAATGAGGAACTAATTTTTTTAGGCCAATGTTCCCAACTTTTTACAAAATCAGTATCGTTGGCATTATTTGCTAAATCAATACAGAAATTAATTGCATTGTACCACAGCGCGTTAATTTCAACTGCCCACCCGATACGAGGTGTTACCGGATTGCCATCAACAATTGCATCCATCCATGTAAGTGCCTTACCTTGCTCCCCTGCCCAAATCAGGCCATTGTCGTGCATTTTTATGTTGTAGTGTGTTCCTTTTTTAAAGCTGTTAAGTATATGCTTCATTTGCTCGCCATACTCATCCCAAATGTCAGTATGGTTTTTATTATGTTTGTTTAATTGCTGTAGAGCCCAGAAAAACCATAGAGATGTATCGACCGAGTTATACGCTGCTTCTTTACCGGAACCTACATTTGGAAATAATCCGTCTTTTAGCTCACCAAGCATAGTGTTTGTAACCGATTTAAACGATTTTACATCGTTACGAGGGAGCGTCAATCCTGGCAATGCAATAAAAGTATCCCTTCCCCAACGGCCAAACCAAGGGTAACCGGCAACAACTTCTGATTTATTATTTCTATTTATTATAAATTCCTCAGCTGCATTCAGAAGGCAATGTTCATAATTGTCGCGTGGAGTTCGTTTTTTTACTTCTGCCAACCATTGTCGCTTAATATGTGAAGGGTTTTTTTCTTCAATACTTGCAGAAATAACCACCGATTCTCCTTTTTTGAGTTCAATATCAAAATATCCTGGCACAAATAAGTCTTCAGTGCTTTCGTATCCGCGCTCACGTTCTCTAATATACTCAATACCGTAATACCAGTCGGGGGAGTGAGTATATTTCGGCTTTTTGGAGAACTGCATGTTTAGTTTCGAATAACCTTCGTACAACTGCCAGCTAACCCCGTTCTTAATCTCATTGTAGTTGCGATTAATATAATTGTTGGCTTTTGCAAGATCATGCACGCTGCGGAATGCAAGAAATGGTCTAAGTCTGAATGTTACTTTTTCTGATGCGCTGTCCAAAGTATATTTTATAAACAGTCGATCATCGTTTTCGGCAAAAATATATTCCTTAACAAACACTATCCCTCCCATTCGAAATATAAGTCTTGGATTTGGGTCCGAAACAAATTCTTTTAGGTATTTATGGCCTTTTGGTTCGTAAACGCTACCGGGATACATACGCATCCCTGCATGAAACTCAAAGTTATTAGCTATTATGGTTTCATCAATTTCCGAAAGCAATACATGGTTGTTATTATCAATATTTTGCTGCGGAACAACTAACAAACCATGATATTTGCGCGTGTTGGTAGTGATAATAGTTGTGCTAGCATAACTTCCGGCACGATTAGTTCGTAATAACTCCCGATTAAGTGAGTATTTTAAGTTTATAAGTTGCTTTTGGTCAAAATCAATATAGCTCATATGGTTATTTTACGGTTGAGGTTTATACATTTCATCAAACTGTGATAGCTCCGATTACTATTGGGATCAACGTCTGGTACAGTTAAAGTTATAGTCTTCATTACTTTATAATCCTACACACAAATTTTTTGATAATCTAATGGTTGTTTGATAATCTCTTTATTTACTATTTCTGCAATAAAAATATATACATTACTTTAAAATACTGATTAGTTACGCTCACTTTAAGTACTCTACTAGATTTGCAAAAGTATGGCAATTTAAGAAAAATTATCTGAATATCAAAAAACTTAACTTTAAATTAACCATAGTTTAACCAGTTCAAAATTTACATGTTTAGATGTGGCTAACTATAACGATTGCATAGAAGGGTAGTTCATAGTTTGTTAATGACGTCTTAACCTGTTAAACCATGTCAAACATTTTTTTAGTTTTGTAAGCATGAGTTCAATTAATGCAATTCAAGTTTTCTATAACTATGACTAAAAAATCAATAATGCAATTAAGACCTTTACTTATCTTCGTATTACTTTCAATAAATATCTCAGGGATATTTGCTCAGGAAAAAATACCCTTAAATCATTCGGTATATAACGATTGGAAATCAATCAGTAATCAATCAATGTCTAACGATGGCAATTGGCTTACTTATGAAATAAACCCGCAGGAGGGAGATGGTCAATTGTATTTATTTAACACGCAAAACCGAAACTACGATTCAGTACAGCGTGGCTATAAACCGGTACTGTCTTCAAAATCAAATATGCTACTGTTTAACATTAAGCCTCAGTTTGATACGGTTAGGGTGGCCAAATTAAAAAAAGTGAAAAAGGATGAGTTACATGCCGATTCCCTTGGAATATGGATTACAGAAACCACTGATATCAGAAAGTTTGCAGAGCTGAAGAGCATAAAAATACCGGAGAAGGAATCCGACTGGTTGGCGTTTTTATTAAAAGAAGGAGAAGTTAAAAAGGATACTACGAAATCAGATACGACAAAAATTACGAAAAGATCAAAAAAAGACAAAAAAAAGAAAGGTGATTTGCTTGTAATTATGAATCCCATTACCGGAGATTCTGTTTCCTATAAAAACGTAACTCAATATTCTATTTCGAAGAATGGCCAACTGTGCGCATTTGTTAGCATCGCAGGAGATAGTATCGACTCGGTTCGGGTAGCATATTACTTTACTAATGAAAAAAAATATAATCTGATTTTTAGTAAACCGGGTTTCTCTGAAAACATATGTGTCGATGAGGCAGGTAAACAATTATCATTTACGTATTCAACTGACACAATTAAGGAAAAAGCCTTTGGATTATTTTATTATGGTGTAACAAAAAACGAACTAAGGCTTGTCTCTGGAACAAATTTTTCAAATCTTGTGCCCGATTGGTCTGTTAGTAAAAATGGGAAACTTTATTTTAACGAATCCGGATCGGAATTATATTTCGGCACAGCACCAAAACCCGAGCCGGTATCTAAAGATACACTTACAGAAGATGAAAAAGTGAGTGTAGATATCTGGAACTGGAAGGATGTCCATCTACAACCTCAGCAATTAAAACAGTTAGATAAGGAGAAAAAGAGAAGTTACACGGCGGTTTACGTTCCTAAGAAGGATAAACTTGTTCAATTGGAAGATGAAAAAATTAAATCAGTTACAATAAATGTTAAGAGCAAGGGAAAATACAGCATTGGGTTTGATGATAAACCATACCAGCGAAAAGCCTCGTGGGAAGCTAGTCATTATAGAGATGTGTATCTTATTAACAGAGAAAGTGGAGATAAGAGTCTTGTGCTACCAGAAATTGCATCGAGTGTACTCTTTTCACCGGAGCAAAATTTTATTGTCTGGTATAATATTGTGGATAGTTCCTGGAATTCATATAATATCAATACTGGTAAATCGATAAATCTCACTGCAAATATGGAGGTAAAATTTTGTAATGAGCTGAATGACATGCCTAACGAACCCTATCCATATGGCATTGCCGGATGGACCAAAACCGGATCCCCGGTTATTTACAATAGATACGATCTTTGGCTTTTTGATGCCAGTGGCAAGAAACTGCCAGTGAACCTTACCAAAAGCCAAGGACGAAAAAACAAGATAGTTTTTCGTTATATTAAACTTGATAGGGAACTTCAATATCTTCCGGATCATATCATGTTAAGTGCCTTCAATAACATAAATAAAGATGCAGGATACTATAGCTTGAACATTAGTGAAGGAAGTCCGCCAATTAAAATGATAATGGATAGCTTTGAGTTTGGCTCACTAAGTAAAGCTAAACATGCTAATGAATTGATTTGGACTAAACAATCATTTAACTTATTTCCCGATCTTTATTTGAGTAATAGTGACTTTCAGGAAATAGCGAAAATAACAGATGCTAATCCACAACAAGATGAATATCTATTGGGAAAAGTGGAACTTGTGAATTGGATTAGTTTTAACGGCGACAGTTTGCAAGGGTTGCTTTACACCCCCGAAAATATCGATCCAAACAAAAAGTATCCAATGCTGGTTTACTTTTATGAAAGATACAGCGACAGGCTACATCGAAATTATTCGCCAAAGCCTATACGATCGGTAATAAACTTTAGCTATTATGTTAGTAATGGCTACGTGATATTTGTACCCGATATTGTTTATACTAATGGATATCCCGGTCCCAGCGCATTCGATTGTATCGTTAGCGGCACTCACGCAATGTGCGATAATTATAATTATATCGACCGTGATCGGCTAGGTATTCAGGGGCAAAGTTGGGGAGGTTACCAAACTGCTTACATCATCACTCAAACAAACATGTATAGAGCAGCCATGGCTGGTGCAACAGTAAGTAATATGACGAGCGCTTATGGTGGAATAAGGTGGGAAAGCGGCAGGAGCAGGGCTTTCCAATACGAACAAACGCAAAGTAGAATTGGCGGTAACCTGTGGGATAAACTTCCATTATATATGTTAAATTCACCGTTATTTTCCGCCGATCGCATCCAAACGCCTCTGTTGATGATGCACAATGATGCCGATGGTGCCGTACCGTGGTATCAGAGCATCGAGCTGTTTAATGCTCTTCGAAGACTGGATAAACCTTCATGGCTTCTTGTTTACAACGGCGCACCCCATAACCTAAAACGCCGTGCCGATATGAAAGATCTCACCATAAGAATGCAGCAATTTTTCGACTACTATTTGAAAGATGCCCCTGAACCAGTATGGATGAAGGATGGCATACCTGCAATAAAAAAGGGAAAAACATTTGGGTTTGAGGTTGAGAAATGAAGGACTGAAAGCGCGGAAGCGCTATTATTGAATGGGGGTTTTTATTTCCCACAAAAAAATATTTAAAAAAAACCTTGCATTTATTTCCAAATGTTGTTAATTTTGACAACAAATAGAAATATATGAAGTATTTGGAATTATACAAGGCATTAAAAAACAAGACTGTATTCACACATAATGATATACGGAAAATTGACTATAGTTTTCAACGAAGGCGTTTGGTTGAGTGGCAAAAGGCAGGTTATATTACAAAAATAAGGAACGGGTATTATTGTTTTTCAGATCAAGAAAAAAACGAACAATTATTGTATTATATTGCCAATCAGCTGTATAAACCATCTTATATTTCTTTATCAAGTGCAATGGCGTACTATAGTCTTATTCCCGAGGCTGTTTTTAATATTTCTTCAGTGGGTACATTAAAAACCACTTCATTCGATACAACATATGGAAGGTTTGAATATAGGAGCATAAAGCCCTCATTGTTTTTCGGGTATCGATTGGTAGTAATTAATAACTTAACAATGAAGATCGCCGAGCCAGAAAAAATGATACTCGACTACTGTTATTTGGTTAAACCGAGAAGTATTTTGGATTTTGAATCACTCAGAATAAATAAAGAAGAAATTATGCAATTAATCGATTTCATTAAATTTGACACTTTTTTATCAGTATACAAGTCAACAATAATGAACCATAGGGCTAGTATATTTAAATCATACACGAATGCTTAGTTTGCATAATATAAAGGATTATTACCCAAACCAACTTTGGGGTTTCAACAGATTTATACTTAGGGAATACCTGCAATATAAAATATTGGAAATAATATATGACAGTCCGCATGCAAATAAATTAATATTTATGGGAGGAACTGCATTGCGAATTATTTATAATAATAATCGATTTTCGGAAGATTTGGATTTTGATAATTACAAACTAGAGGAGGCTGATTTCGAAATAATTACCACATTTATTCACAGTAAGTTGGAGCAGGAGGGTTTTGAAATACAAATGCGAAATGTTTATAAAGGTGCTTACCATTGTCATATTAAGTTCCCGGGATTACTAAAAGAATTAGGATTAACCAGTCAGTCAAGTGAAAGAATTTTGATTAGACTGGATACTGAGCCACAGCATTTTGATTATAAACCAGACTGGAAGTTGATAAACAAGTTTGATGTTTTTACTGAAATTGCCACAACTCCTATTGATATTCTTCTGGCACAGAAGTTTTATACCATCATAAACAGACCGCGTAATAAAGGACGTGATTTTTATGATGTCATCTTCTTATTAGGCAAGCAGGTAGTACCTAATTATACCTATTTGAAGCAAAAGGCAGGGATAGTAACATCCAGTGATCTAAAGTCAGCAATAAAAGCTAAGTTACAGCAAATAAACCTTAAAGAAATGGCTGATGATGTGCGTCCTTTTTTATTCAATGCAAAAGACGAAAAAAAAGTGCTACTATTTGAAAAATATATTAGTAGTATAGAATTGTGATAGTTATATATAAGTTGATTAAGAATTTGTAAAAAGATATTTTTTTGTAATATGAAAGATAAGAAATTTGACAGCAGTTATATGAAAATGGCTTTAGTATGGGCTGAAAATTCATATTGCGTAAGACGTAAGGTAGGTGCCCTGATTGTAAAAGACCGCATGATAATTTCCGACGGTTATAATGGCACACCTGCAGGGTTTGAAAATGTTTGTGAAGATGAAAACGGAGAAACCAAACCTTATGTACTTCATGCCGAGGCTAATGCCATCACGAAAGTAGCCAAATCGCATAACAGCAGCCTGGGTGCAACATTATATATAACCGATTCACCATGTATGGAATGTGCCAAGTTAATTATTCAGGCAGGTATTAGCAGGGTTGTTTTTTTAAATAAGTATCGAATTACGGATGGTCTCGAATTACTCGAAAGAGCAGGAATAGAGTTAGATCAATTAGAGATTAGAAATTAAACTGAGCCAAAAACTGTAATCGATTGGCAGTTGCGTTATTATCATTTTGCACAAAAAGCTCACCCCAAACGTATTCAACGCCAAAGTTCAATCTTTTAAAAGGTGCGTAAAACAAGTTGGTAAGCGCGTATTTACTATATCTGAAATCATTTTGAGCGAGTAAAGGGCTCTTTTCAAGTTCAATATAACTGAATATAAAATTTGAGCTGAATTTATCAGTCCAATTTTGAGTGTAGGATATAAATCCGCCAATACTATTAAGCAGTACGAGTTTGTTGGTGCTAAAATCAGGAACCCCATTATAGCCATTTCCCGAAAGGTCGTTTATAAAATTAGAAACCCCTTTACCTGAAACAAGATAAATGTTTAAATGATTTTGTTCCCATATATTAATTATTGCTGAAAGTGCTCCACCGTATGCAAAATCATGTTGTTCAACAGAATCTCCATTAAAATATCGTGTAATATCAACCATGCCCGAGAGAGAAACAACACCCCAATCGCCCTGTTTGTTAATGGTTCCAACTAAGGTTTGTGTTGTGAGAAATGGTTTTCCTGTCGTGTGAAAAGCACTTATATCACTTCCACGCATTTCAAGAGCAAGTATATAACTCCAGTTTTTTCCGGCCTTATTTGAATACTTAACCATTGGATTGCGTAATGCAGGGCAACTATTTGGCCCTTCAAAATCAATTGTTGCCGGCACTATATCAGGGTTTCCAAAGGTGGTGTTAGTTTGACCTAATAATAGTTGTCCCAATTCTAAATAAGCTTCACGTAAATTAAAATATGACGTGAGGCCTGTATTACCACTATAAAAATCACCTGATACAAATCCCTTGAGATCACCCAATGGCGTAACATAATTAATGCCTGCATTCAACCTCGACTGTCGTGCTGTCATATGGAGCCTGACTGTGTTTTCGTATGAAGTAGGGTTAATTGGAATTTCAGAAGTAGTAAAGTCTTGGTAATCATCTAATCCATTAAAATCAAAAATAGTATTCAGGTTAATAAAACCACTAAATTCAAACGAAAGTTTTTTCTCGTTTGCTTCGTTTTCCTGCGCAATAACGCTGAAAATAATTAGTAGAAAAATTAAAGTAAAAAAGTGTTTTTTCATTTTTTCAGCTTTTTTGAATTATAAATTTAAATCCTGATAATCACGGCATTTATTTTTGTAATGCCAAAAATAACTTTTTTACATGTTATAAAAATGATTGTTCCATACTAAATTTTTTGAGTAATGATAATTTATCAAAAAGTAATATATTTGAAGAGAATAATAATCGTGTTATACTAGTATTGCTGTCGTTCAAAAATACATATGATTGTGTGATCTGTAAGAAAATAATATTAAAAAAAAAGAGGAGAAATATTTATGGGAAAAGCAAAAAAATTAGGATTGGCAGGAGCAATATTTTTAATTGTTTCAAGCCTTGCCGGTAGTGGAGTTATTGCATTACCACAGCAGCTGGCACAAACCGGATCAATAACTCTCATTTCGTTTGTACTTGTAACTATTGGTGCTTTGTTTTTAACACTTGTTTATGTGAGGGCCGGTACTATGTTCGATGATCCAAGTCCAACAGCACTAGCAACCTATGTAAGCCCCGTATTAGGGGCAAAAAGTGGTTTCTTTTATGTATATGGCAACCTTATTTCAAACGTTTCAATACTAATTGCAGGGCTTGGATATTTGGAAATGTTCATGCCGGAGCTTGAAAACTCGTTTTTCCTTGGAATTACTGTAATAATTCTGATTTGGGTTTTTATTCTCCTATCGTTGAGGGGTGTTGGTATTATAACGAAAGTAGTATCTATAACAGTAACTTTACTTTTAATTTCGGTAATTATAACTGCTGTTGGTGGCTGGTTTGATTTCGATATAGCAATATTTAAATCCAACTGGAATGTTTCAGGGAAACCAGAGGGTACGGCAATTATGTCGGGGTTTGCAATTTTAATATTTGCATTTGTAGGTGTTGAAAGTGTAGCAACAAATAATGCATTAATTAATAATCCTAAAAAAATCGTTCCTCTGGCAACAATTATTGGATTTATAATAGTTGCTGTTATTTATATTGTTTCTACTACAGTTATTGAGGGAATGTTTAAAGCCGAGGAGATACAAAAGGCTCCTGCATCGTTTGCCCTTTCAATGCAGCATATATTTAATTCAGTATATGTTGGCGAAGCAGTATCATTAATTATGGCCATTGCCTGTATTGCATCCTTCCTGGTATGGAATCTTTCATCGGCAAGTGCAGCAAAAACCAGTGCCGACAATGGCTTTTTGCCCAAAGCTTATTCTTATACAAATAAACACGGGATTAACAGTAAAGGCTTAATAATTAATGGAATAATAATGACAATCCTTGAAGTTATTTTGATGCTGATGGGAAGTAATGTTGCAGCCGCATTTAATATTACTGTAACACTTTCTGTCCTGTTACTGCTGTTCCCATATTTTTGGTCGGGTATAGCTTTGGTGAAAAAAGATATTGAAACAGGAGCCGGCAGCATTAGTATCAGAATTATCGTAGCAATTTCATCTGTATTTATTATTTCAGCATTTGTTTCAGCAACGCTTGGCGAACTTTGGCTTGTTATAGCACTTGTTTTAGTTGTTATGGCTGTTTATTCACTGATGTTTGCAAAAAAGAAAATCTGACGATGGAAAACACAAATCATAAATTTAAAACAAATTATCATTTAAATAATAAGACATGAAAGCTAATAAACATCAATGGCCGATATTAATAGTATCTGGCCAGTTTCATGAAGCATCCGACGAGGGTTTCCGGTTAAATGAGATAGTTGCCGAGCTTGAGGATGTTCAATATTGTAGTGTGATACCTTCCTTTACTTATGAGGACGCACAAGAAATATTTATTTCAAGAGCCGATTTGGGAGCGGTTGTAATCGACTGGGACCTTCCTGAGGAAAATCCTGAAGAGTTTATGACACCCTCTGAACTTATTGAACTAATCAGGAGCAGGAACAAAACTATCCCTATATTGCTACTAACCGATAGGCTTGAAACAGAAGATATACCGGTTGATGTTATTAGAAGGATTGATGGCTATTTATGGAAAGTTGCCGATACTGTTGAATTTTTGGCTGGCCGTATCGAAATGCACTTACTCAGATATTTAGAAACAATTTACCCTGCATTTTTTGGCATGTTAGTAAAATATGCCGAAGAATATAAATATGCATGGCATACACCCGGACATATGGGCGGTGAAGGGTTTTTAAGAAGCCCTGCCGGAGTTGCGCTTTATAAGTTTTTTGGAGAAAATACCTTACGATCCGACTTGTCGATTTCTGTACCTGAGTTAGGCTCATTGCTCGACCATGAGGGAGTTGTTGGCGATGCTGAAAAAAACTCAGCCCGAGCTTTTGGTGCCGATTATACTTATTATATCCTTAATGGGACATCAAATGTTAATCAGGTAATTTGGAGGAGCCAGGTACTTCGTGATGATATTGCTTTTGTTGACAGAAACTGCCATAAATCATTGAACTATTCAATGGTTATAACCGAAGCTTTCCCAATTTATATGATCCCGCGCCGAAATAAAAGAGGCATTATAGGACCTGTTCGCTTGTCAGAATTTTCGCCCGATACCATTAAAGCAAAAGTTAAGGCAAGTAAACTCATCCCTGATAAGTTAAAAAACCGAACACCAAAAATGTCAACGCTTACAAACTCAACTTATGATGGAGTTTGCTATAATGTTATAAATATTAAGAAGGAGCTTGAGCGGAGTGTTGAGAATCTGCATTTTGATGAAGCCTGGTATGCCTATGCCCGTTTTCATCCTATGTACAAAAATCATTTTGGAATGACTGACGATGATCTTAAAGATCATCACCCACCCATATTTTGTTCACATTCAACTCATAAACTACTAACAGCTTTTTCACAAGCTTCGATGCTGCATATCAAAAATGGAGGAACTGTAAAAATTGTTCCTGACGAGTTTAACGAATCGTACATGATGCATGGCTCAACATCACCGCAATACAGCATGATAGCATCGCTTGATGTGGCTACAAAAATGATGCAGGATAATGGGGATATTATGCTAAATGACATTATTATAGAAGCTATTCAGCTAAGGAAAAAGATGATACTTATTCTGGATGAATTGAAAGAGAAGAATGAGAATGATTGGTTTTTTGGTATGTGGCAACCCGAAAAAGTGATGATTGAAGGCAAGGAAATGAGGTTTGAAGATACAGATGACGAGGTACTTGCAGGTACGCAAAGTGTATGGGTGATGTCGAAAGATAATCCATGGCACGGTTTTGAAGATATGGAAGATGATTATGCCATGCTCGACCCGATTAAACTGACATTTACAACACCGGGAATCGACAATGACGGCACAATGGCAGATGAAGGCATTCCTGCGAATATTGTTACTAATTACCTGATAGATAAAGGTATTGTTTGTGAGAAAACTGATTACTATTCGTTTCTGTTGCTAAACTCCTTAGGAACAACAAGGGGCAAACAAGGTACTTTATTAGCAGAGTTGTTTAAATTTAAGGAACTATATGACAGAAATGCTCCTTTGTGTGAGGTATTTCCCGAATTAGTTAAATCTTATCCTGTTGAATATGAAGGCGTAGGTTTAAAAGACCATTGTAATGGAATTCATGATTATTTCAGGGATCATAAGATTCTTGATAGTATGCAGGCTGGTTTTCAGGTAATCCCCGATCAGGCGATGAGACCTGCTGAAGCTTATCATGCCGTTGTTGGTAGAAAAGTTGAATATGTGGATCTTGATAACATGATGGGACGTACGCCTGCAGTTATGATAGTGCCCTATCCTCCCGGTATTCCAATAATTATGGGTGGTGAGATACTGAATGAAAAAGCCAGACCTATTTATGAATATCTGAAGCAGCGCCAGGATTTCGAAAACATCTTCCCTGGCTATGAAAGTGATATTCATGGTGTTGTGCGTGATGAACGTAGTGGAAAGAAGTGGTTTAAAACTATGTGTATTAAAAAGTAGATCATTAGCCACATTGATCATATTTGTCATTCTGAACGTAGTGAAGAATCTCTATCTGTAATTTAAGAATTAAAAAGAGATTCTTCGCTTTGCTCCTTGACAATTTAAATAAGTTAGTATATGACTGAACACAATAAAAAAGTTGGCTTTTTAGGACTAATTGCAATAGTTGTTGGCTCAATGGTTGGGGGAGGAGTTTTTAATCTTCCATCTAACATGGCCGAAGGAGCGGCCTTAGGGGCGGTTATAATTGCATGGATTATTACAGGTGTTGGAATGTATTTTTTAGCTCACACCTTTAAAATTCTCAGTGATACTCGCCCCGACCTAAGCTCAGGGATTTATAGTTATGCAGCAGAGGGTTTCGGGAAATATGTTGGTTTTAATTCTGCCTGGGGTTATTGGTTAAGTGCTGCTATCGGTAATGTTTCTTTTGCCGTGCTTCTTATGCAAGCTCTTGGTTACTTTTTTCCGGTATTTATATCGGGTAATAACTGGCAATCAATATTAGGCGGATCAATATTAATTTGGTCGATGAATATAGTTGTAAGGCGAGGTGTAAGCAGAGCTGCATTTTTAAACATAATATCAACAATAGCTAAACTTGTACCATTGTTTTTATTTGTCATAATTCTGCTTTTTGCCTTCCATTGGGATAAACTTTCGTTTGATTTTTGGGGCCATGAAAATGCCGTACTGGGTGGTTTGCCCAAACAACTAAAAAGCACTATGTTGGTTACGCTTTGGGCATTTATTGGTATTGAGGGAGCCGTTGTAATTTCAGGCCGTGCTAAAAATAAAAAGGATGTAGGTAAAGCCACAATTATTGGTTTCGTAGGTGCTGTTCTAATTTATGCAACCATCAGTATTTTTTCGTTTGGCATAATGAACCAGTCTGAACTTGCAAAACTTCCCGATCCGTCAACCGCCTATGTGATGAAAGCTATTGTTGGTAATTGGGGTGCTGTGGTTCTTAATTTAGGTGTTATCATTTCAGTACTGGGGGCATGGTTAGCATGGGACAATTATGACGTCAGAAGTGCCATCATCAGCTGCTAAACATGGTGTTTTTCCGAAAGTATTTGGTAAATTAAATAAACATGAATCACCAGTTTTTGCATTAACTGCTACCAGCATAATTATGCAAATAACTTTATTGTTTTCTGCTTTTGAAAAAAATGCATTTTTAGCAATCATCAGCATTTCAGGTTCGATGATTCTCATTCCTTATGTTCTAAGTGCATTCTTTTTGTCTAAACTGGCCCTTAGTAAGAAAAAGATGGATGTCGATTCCGGCAAGTTTAAGGCTAAGGCTTTGTTTACAGGCATTACAGCATCTGTATATGGGTTGTGGCTTGTTTATGCAGCCGGAATAAAATACATTTTGTTATCTACAATTTTGTACTCCATCGGAATAATCGTTTACCGGATTGCATGGAAGGAAAAAGATGATGGTGGTCCTATGTTTAAACCAGTTGAAAAAGTTATTATTTTAATTCTTGTTATTTTGGCGGCAGCTTCTGTTATAATGCTTGTGTCAGGAATAATGCCTGTCGATAACTGGATACACTGGTTTCAACATTATGTAATAGAAATAAAATAGCTTTAGTATTCTGAAAATAAATACATGAAGAAAAAGTTAATAGAGTGGGTGAAGCGATATATTGTGGCTGAGGTGCTTAGCACAATATTATCATTAGGCACTGCATGGTTATTAATGGAGTCGACAGGCGATCGTGTATTGGCAGCTTTTATTGGTTCAGCAGCAGCCTCTTTAAGTTTCTATGGAATTGTAGCAATTGGTGATGTTAGAAAAAGCATCCTACAGCATAGAGTTGATAATGAAAAGTATAAAATAAAGTCGTTTTTAATAGATTTTAGAAATTTAATAATTGAGTTCGGACCGGCTGAATTATTGGATGTGCTGGCAGTAAGGCCTTTCTTTATGTATCTAATCCCTACACTCACAGGTGATTTTTTATTGGGTACCTTCATCGGAAAAATGATAGCAGATGTAATATTTTTTATACCCGCTATTATAATGTATGAGTTAAGGAAGAGGCATTTGGAACATTAAGCTCAAAATCCAAAGCTTAAAACTTTTATTTCGTTTAATTCGTGTAATAAATTGACACTATTCCATCATCCGTTTTTCGCCTCTAAGTTTTCTCGTGGATGATAACGAGCGTAATCTTATTTCTCGTGTAATCCACACTCTTTTGTATCAGGGCTTTCCCACCACCAACGTCCGGCACGGATATTTTCACCATTTTCAATGGCACGTGTACAAGGCTGGCAGCCAATACTGGCAACCCCTTTTTTATGTAATGTATTGTAAGGGACGTTATAAGCTTCGATATAATCCCAAACATCTTGCTCAGTCCAATTTATTAGCGGGTTAATTTTTAGCATCTTGTTATTTTCATCCCATTCAACTAACTGCATGTCGGTCCGAGTAATCGACTGGTCTTTCCTGAGTCCGGTTATCCATGCATCTAATCCTTTCATTGCTCTAGAAAGAGGAACTATCTTACGCAGATTACAACAGAGTTTTCGGTTTTCAATGCTATCATAAAATAAGTTAATGCCCTTTTCATTTACCATTTTTTCAACCTCGGCTGTATTTGGAAAATATACTTTGATATTTATATTGTATTTCTTAAAGGTTCTGTCAAGCAGGTCATATGTCTCTGGAAATAGCCTTCCTGTGTCGAGAGTAAATATTCCAACTTTTTTATCAATTGATGCTGTAATTGCTGTAATTACCTGATCTTCCAATCCAAGACTGGTTGAAACCGCAACTTTGTCCGGAAACTGTTTTAGGAAAAATGCAATTACTGCAGCAGGTGAGGAATTATTTAATTCGAGATTCCAACTATCAACCAACTCTTTATTTATCATTGTAATAATTTTAAGATGCAAATATATTGAATTGTTCAATAACCGTGAGCTTCATATACTTTCCAGAGTCAGCTGGTTATGGAGTTTAGTTTAAAAACAGTATCTTCCAGGTCTTGCGAACCTTGGAAGGTTTTAACTCATCTCATCAACCACTTCAATATTTTTAATTTATTCCGATATGGTGCATATCGAATAGGAATGTCAAGCCAGGTTCCTTTATAAACAACAGGTTTCTGGTTCGAGAATGTGTTGAACGAAAAACGCCCGTGATAACTTCCCATGCCACTGTTGCCAACACCTCCAAACGGTAGTTTGTTACTGGCAATGTGCATAATTGTATCGTTTATAGTTACACCACCTGCCGAAATATTTTTAACAACTTTCCTTTGTTTTCTTATACAATTAGAAAAGAAATAAAGAGCAAGTGGTTTCGGCATTGAATTGACAATATCGATAGCTTCAGAAATTTCATCATAAATAATTACAGGAAGAATCGGGCCGAAAATCTCCTGCTGCATTATTGGCATGTCAAAACTTATATGGTCTACAATAGTTGGCTCAAAATACTTGTTGGCCTTATTATAATTTCCTCCGTAATAAATATCTGTGTTTTCAATAAGAATGGCCAGTCTATCAATGTTAGCCTCGTTTATAATTCTTGGATAATCAGGGCTTTTAGAAGCGTCAGTACCATAGAATTTTATTATTACTTTTTTTAACTCTGGAAGTAATTGATCTTTCACTTTTGAGTTTACAAGCAGATAATCTGGGGCAATACAGGTTTGTCCGGCATTTAACATCTTTCCCCATACAATTCGTTTAGCGGCAAGTTTTACATTAACTTCATTGTCAACAATACAAGGACTTTTACCACCAAGTTCCAACGTTACCGGAATGAGTTTTTTTGCAGCCTCCTGCATTATTATTTTGCCCACGCGAGGACTTCCTGTAAAGAAGATATGATCAAAATTTAGTTTTAATAATGATTGTGTAATCTCGGCATCACCTTCCAATACATGAATAAAGCCGGCCTCAAATGTTTTATTGATTATTTTTTTAAGAATTTTTGATGTTGAGGTTGATATTTCGGAAGGTTTTAAAATTGCTGTGTTACCTGCAGAGATTGCTCCAATTAAAGGCGCAATAAGAAGTTGAAAAGGGTAATTCCACGGTGAAATTATAAGCACTGTACCTAAAGGCTCGCTAATTGTGTAACTTGACGCCGGAAAGTTTGTAAGGGGAGTTGACGATTTGTGTGGCTTTGCCCACTTTTTAAGATGCCTGATATGGTACCTGATTTCTTCAAGAACAAAACCTGTTTCGGTGGCATAAGCTTCAAAATTCGACTTACCAATATCATTATTCAAAGCTTCCGAAATCTCAACTTCATGAGCAAGAATTGCTGATCGTAATAGTTTTAGATTTCTTATTCGGTCTTTAATATTTCGCGTTTCGCCTGATGAAAAGTAGGTGGTCTGCTTACTGAATAGTTTTTCTATACTATTTTGTTCATCCATTTATTCAGAACTTTTATAAACCCCAAGAAGCTCTGTAAACCTGCTATCATCGTAAAGGTTTGGAATCAGATCCAGGAGTTCGGTATGTTGCTCATAATTCAGCTTTAAAGCTGTTTCAATATAAAAATATGCTTGCTGTACTTTTCCAGATACATGGAGGTATCCGGCAAGTTGATACCATAATAAGGCACTGTCTTTATTGCTATCAATTGCATCCTCAATTATTTCAATGGCATTTTTTGTATCATCATTACCATATGCACACATTGAATAATTAATCCAGGCATCAATGTGGGAGTTGTCGATTTTAACAATCTGCGAAAACATTTCATGTGCCTTATCATAGCGTTCGTTTTTAAAATGAATCATGGCAAGTTCATACGCAAAATCACTATTTGAAGGCATCATCTCAATAGCCTTTTCATAGTAGCTTATGGCTGTTACGTCATTGTCCTGAGCTGCATAAAGCCTTCCGATTCCTGCCCATGCGTCTGCCAGTTTATCATCAATTTCTAGTGCTTTATTGAAGTGGTGCATAGCATTTTTTATGTCGCTCATATTTTCATAGGTTTCGCCAATATAATAGTGAGTTATTGGTTCGGGAGCTTCATATTTAAAGGTTTCTTTGTAAAACTCAATGGCTTCTTTATATTTGTTTAATCCAGTAAGAGAATTTGCAATATTGAAATATGCTGAAGAAAATTCTTCATCAATCGCCAGTGTATATTCGTATGCTTCAATAGCTTTTTCAAATAATTCAAGTTGATTATAAAAAATACCCAGATTGAACCATGCAACTTTTGAAAAAGGGTTGGTATCTAAAAAGTCGCGAAAAAAACTTACTGCCTCCTCTTCACGGTTTGTAATGTCGAAGAAAAAGGCAATTTCATGAATAATGTTTTCCGAATCGGGTTTTAATGCTAAAGCCTTTTTCAGATTTTTAATTGTGTTTGGATAATCATTAAGATTTTCATACTCGAATGCAATTACTGAGTATATATCTTCGGGGTTCTCTGTATATGGAATTGCTTTTTTATATTGTTCGATAGCAAGTTCGTGCTTACTCATCATACTGTAAATCTCACCTTTTGAAATATACAGCTCATCATTGGCAGGTTCAATTAATTCAATATGATTTAACTGTTCTAAAGCTTCGTAGTAATTTCCGTCTTGCGCTAAAAGTTTTGCACCTCTGATATTGAATCCTGTATAGGAAGGATGTTGTTGCAATGCCGATTTAACCGCTAATTTTGCTTTATCAAAGTTCTGAAAATCGATAAAATAGTCGATTACTTCTTCAAATTCATTAACATCAAAAAAGAATTGCACATCCGATTTAAGCATTTTTTCGAATCTGCCAATAAGTTCGTTAAGGTTTGTATCATCAACCCATCCGTAATCTTCACTCATTAAATAGTATAACTTTAGTTAATAGAAGTACGCGCAAAATTAATACTTTCTTTTTCAAAAACGAATATAGCATTAATTCGGGATTAATATTATGATCGAAAACGAATTATCTAACAATTGAAAATAACCTGTCCCATCTTATTTTGCCATCGAAAAGCGATTTGTTAGGATCTAACGACAACCAGGTGAACTCAGCTCTTCCAACAATATGATCTTCTGGAACAAAGCCCCAATAGCGGGAATCGGCCGAATTATGCCTGTTATCTCCCATCATCCAATAATAATCAAACTTAGGTGTATAGGTTGTAGTTACTTCACCATTAATGATAACGTTAACACTGTCAACCTCAAGGTGGTTACCCTCGTAAGTTTTGATTAACCGCTCATAAATTGGCAGGTTTTTGTTGGTTAGATTTATAGGTACGTCTTTTTTAGGAATGTATAAGGGTCCGAAATTATCGCGGTTCCATTTATATGCAGAATCGTTAGGAAAAATTTCCGGTTTCCAGTTACCTGCAATCTCGTTAAAAATTTCAATTTTTTTAACAAGCGATAGTTTTTCAAGCTCTTCTTTAGCCTCATTGGTAAGCATATAAACAAACTGTCCGGGTTTATTACCCCTGAAAGTTTCTGTGATGTCTAATTTGTCGAGGATCTTGGGGTTTACACTACTGCCATCAGTAGTAACCATGTATTGATACTGTAATTTTTTGGGATTGTCAGCCGGTACACCATTTAAATAAACTTGCCGATTAACAATACTTAAAGTATCACCTGGTAGTCCGATACATCTTTTTACATAATTCTCCTTCTTGTCAACAGGCCGTACAACTATATCGCCGAAGTTACGCTTATCCGACCATACTTTTTTCCTTCCATATTCATTAACAAGAGTGTAATAGCTTACATTACTCTGAAATCTGGTAGATACTGTATCACCGGTTGGATAGTTAAACACAACTGCATCATTATGTTTAACATTTTTAAATCCCGGAAAACGGTAGAATGGTAATTTAATCCATTCAACATATGATTTAACATCTTTGGTTCCGGGCAACGTATGATGTACAAACGGGAAAGATAAAGGCGTGTTAGGAACCTTTGGTCCATATGTTATTTTACTGACAAAAAGATAATCACCAACGAGAAGCGATTTTTCCATAGATGACGTGGGAATAGTATATGCCTCCAAAAGAAACGTACGAATAATTGTAGCTGCCACAACAGCAAATATTATCGCATCTACCCATTCTCTTGAAAATGATTTCTTCATTTTGGGCCTGTCGGAGGGATCAATATAAACTTCATCTTTTTTCATGCCCAAATAGGGTAGGTAAAAGAAAGGTAGTACAACACCCAAAAATTGTTGCCAAAGTGAAAATTTGTTAAAACATTTAACCAACTCAACCAACATGAGCATGTACATAAATATGTTTAAAAACGGGAAAAACAAAAGCGCCATCCACCAGATCGGTTTTTGAATAATTTTCAGAAACACATACAGATTGTAAAATGGAATTAGAGTTTCCCAACCTTTACGATCGGCTTTTTCAAAAACAGCCCATGCAAATATTGTAGGAATTGTAAATGATAAAGGCAAAAAAATTATCAATTCGAGCATGATTATTCTATTTGTGATTACAAGTCTGCAAGATAGTTGCTATTCACTTGCTTATTAGTTAATTAATCTTAAATATTTAAGCGTGCAAAAGTAGTAAAAATTGAACAATTAATTTTTAAATAAAAGACTTCTATCACGAACTGCCAAATTAAGCACTATCCCTTCTTTGTTTGAATATTCATCAAAAAAGCTAAGGTTAAAAAACAGTTTCTGTTGAACAATTGCTCTGCAAGGGTCGTTATCAATGAGCTGAAGCAGGATACTCGTTTTTGGTGGTATCGATTCTATAACCCAATTAGTATAGTAAAGTTTAAAATCAGCATCACCGCATCCTCCGCTATAGCTAACCCATAAGTTAAGGCAGTTATTGGTTATAAAAAGTGTGTCGATCGTGTAATAATCAGTTGTAATATTGTTAAGTGGTTGATTGGTAAATGACATAGACTCGCAAAAGTCAATTAAATTTTCTTTCGCATCAGCAGTTATTTTCGGTGTCTTACATGAGCTTAACAAAATAGTTGTTAATGCCAATATCAATAATGATATAAATCTCATAGCATTTGCTTCATTAGTTCTTCCATATTAAAAACTCCCTTTTTTCCTAAAATAAACTCAGCTGCTAAAACTGATCCCAGGGCAAAACCGCTTCTGTTTTTCGCTTCATGTTTTAGTGTTAACTTGTCTTCATCCGAATCATAAACCACCTCATGTTTTCCTGTGACTTCTCCTTCTCTAAAGGAATATATTGGCAAGCTCTTGTCGTTATCCTGATTGTTTAACGACCATGTTAACAGGTTCGTATTTTCCCTGATAATACCTTCAGCGGAAGCAATGGCAGTGCCACTTGGTGCATCGATTTTGTGTATATGGTGGGTTTCGTTAATATGGACCTGATAATTATTAACACCAGCCATTAGTTGTGCTAACAAAGTATTGGCTTTAAAGAAGATATTTACACCAATACTGAAATTAGGTGCATAAAAAAAAGTGCCATCATAATGTGTGCATAGCTTAACAATATGATCAAATTTATCGTACCAACCTGTTGTGCCTGTAACAATTGGTAATCCTAATTCAAAGCATCTTGTAAAATTATTTATTGCTTCATCAGGCAAGCTAAAATCAATTACAACAGTCGATGAATAATCAATATCTAACAATTGTTGCCAATCATTCTCATTGTCGATTTTAGCAATTATCGTGTGATTTCTTTTAAGGCAAACTTTCTCTACTTCTTTGCCCATTCGCCCATAGCCGGAAATAATAATGTCCATATTGAGGAAATAGTTATAAGTTAGAAACTAAAAGTGATTTTTAACCCGTTATGATTTATATCGTTGCCCGGAACAATTTGAGGTAATGGCATTATTGTTTGTTGAATTACCGGCTCCACTTTAACAGATAGATTGTCATTAACTTCCCAATAATAAAGGTGTGCATCAACTGATGCGTCAAGTATTTGGATGATATACCATACTCCCGTTAAGATAAACGAAAGCTCCATGTTACGGCGGTAGTAGTCACGTATTGTTTTAAGCTGATCGGAATCATATCTTAATGCGAGTTCGTTATCACAATTTTCCGGGTCTGTAAGTACACAAACATATGCTTCATTGTATTTTAAATATTCCCCCCTGTTCCAAATCGCAAAATAGGTAGTGGCTGTAAATCCTGCGTAAACTATTGGAAGTTTCCAATATTTCTTATTGTATATCTGTCCTAGTCCGGGAACTAGTGCTAAATATGTTGCTTTTTTTGGAGAATGGGTAACAATAATTGGATCACTCTGAACATTTGGCTGTGCATATATCGTATTTGTTAAGCAAACAGAAATAGTAAAAATGGTAGCAAATAAACTGTATCTGATCAGGTTTGTTTTTCCAAACATAATCATAGTTGAATATATACTGCAATTTGCTTGCAATTTACAATAGAGGCGGTATAGTAGCACTCTGTTTAACAACTGTTTCAAAATGTGTGGCTATTAATCCCCGATAAGTGAAATAATCTTATCGAGATCATCATCGTTTTTAAAGCTTATAACGATGGTACCTTCGCCATTATTGTTTCTTCTCAGGTTTACCTTTGTTCCCAGTTTATGACTTAGCATTGCCGGTGTATCTTTAAATTTCTCCGGAAATTTAGATGATGATACTTTCTTTTTTTCTGCTGGTGGAGATGTGATAACTCTTGCAAGCTCTTCTGCTTGTCGAACGTTTAACCCTTTGTCAATAATAGTGTTAAGGATTTTTTCCTGAACTTTTGTACTGGGAAGGGTAATTAAAGCCCTGGCATGACCCATTGTAATGATGTTGTCGCGTAAAGCAACCTGAACACATGGCGGAAGTTTTAGCAAGCGTAGGAAGTTTGCAATCGACGATCTGCTTTTTCCAATTTTTTCGCTTAGTTTTTCCTGTGTAAGTTTAATCTCATCAATAAGGCGCTGGTAGCTTATTGCAATTTCTAAAGCATTAAGATCTTCCCTGTGAATGTTCTCAATAAGGGCAAGTTCTAACATCTGTTCATCATTGGCAACACGAATAAATGCAGGAATTTGTTTAATATTTGCCATTAGTGCTGCTCGATAACGACGTTCTCCGGCAATAATCTGATATTTGTCGTAACCCATTTTACGAACAGTAATAGGTTGAATTATTCCTTGTGCCTTAATTGAATCGGCTAATTCTCTGAGCATCATTTCGTCAAAAGAAGTCCGCGGTTGAAATGGATTGAATTCAATTTTACTTACTTCAATTTCTGCAATTGCACCGGCAACAAAATTACCCGAAATATCTATTGAAGTGATATCAGTATCGGGGCTCGACAATATTGAGTCGAGGCCTCTTCCAAGCACCTTCTTTTTACCTTGGTTACTCATTAATTATTTTATCAGCGTTATTCATAATAGTCATATCGTTCTTCTGTAGCAGTTCACGAGCAAGGTTTAGATAATTTATTGCACCTGTGCTTTCTGCGTCGTACATAATAATTGAGTCACCAAAGCTTGGTGCCTCGCTTAGTTTGGTATTTCTATTAATAATTGTATCGAACACCATATGCTGAAAATGCGTTTTTACTTCTTCAACAACCTGCTTAGAAAGCCGTAACCTTGAGTCGAACATGGTAAGTAATATTCCTTCAATATCCAGCTTTTCGTTAAGCCGAGATTGAACTATCTTAATAGTATTAAGTAGTTTGCCAAGTCCCTCGAGAGCGAAATATTCACATTGTACGGGTATAATAACCGAGTCGGATGCTGTGAGAGCATTTACTGTAAGGAGGCCTAATGACGGCGAACAGTCGATAATTATAAAATCATATTTTGGTTTAATATTTTCCAGCACCTTGTACATAAGCCTTTCCCTGTCGGGCAAATTTATTATTTCTATTTCGGCACCTACAAGGTCGATGTGAGCAGGTAATAGGTCAAGGTTAGGGGTTTTGGTTTGTAGAATTACGTTCTCAACTTTAAGGCCATCAATAATGCATTCGTAAATACTAGCCTGTATTTGTTTGGGGTCAAAACCAATTCCGGAAGTGGCATTTGCCTGCGGGTCGGCATCTACAATAAGTGTTTTGTATTCAAGAATTGCAAGACTGGCAGCAAGATTTATTGATGTTGTTGTTTTACCAACACCTCCTTTTTGGTTGGTTATAGCGATGGTTTTCCCCATAAAATGTGTATTTCGTTTTTAGAATTTGATCCTCGTGCAAAAGTACAATTTAACATATTTCGCAATATTAAATATGGCAAAATTTATTAACAACTCAGGTTAGCCTCTGAAAATGACAGTGGTTATACAGCGTTATCTCCACCGAGATCTTCAAATTTAACGTCGATAGTACTGCTTATCTCATCTTTAATTTCCGAATCTTCCGGAGGTTCCTTCTTTTGGTTGTCTTCCCCAGTTTCAATAAATGTTATAGCATCGTTTAAACCGTCTTTGAACTTGTCAAAATCCTCTCCATAAAGAAATACTTTATGCTTTTCATAAAAAAACTTTCCCTGCTCTTCGTTAAACCTCCGTTTACTTTCAGTAATTGTTATATACTGCTGATTTGTGCGTGTGGCTTTAACGTCAAAAAAATAGGTGCGTTTTCCGGCTCTAACTACTTTTGAAAAAAGATCATCCCTTCTTTCCTGTTTCTCTGTCTCCTCCATGTTAACTTCAATATTTAAACCAAAATTATTTTAAGATCATACAAATGTAATATGTTAAAATACATTGCCAAAGTTAAAAATTATAACTAATGACAATAGTAACCATCATTTTTTGTTGATAAATAGCAACTTTTGTTGATAAACTATTGTGTGAAAGAGGTTGACGTTGCCTGCCTGCCGTGCCGGTAAGGCAGGTTGTTTTGGTAGTCATATTTTTTAAGTTAACCCGACAACCCGACGCCCGATAACCCGTCATCTCGACAACCCTTCTCCTATCCTTTTACAACTTTTATGATGTCAGTTTTATGCATTGTAACTACTTTAAGGAAGTAAATTCCCTGTGGTAATGGAATCACTTCCGTAGTTAGTTCGAACTTATTGTTGTGGTTAGTGAGACTATAATTTTTTCTTATAACAACATTTCCGGCAAGGTTAATAAGCTCAACGCTAATGCTTTCTGCACTATCGATGTTTACTCTAACACTTAAGTGATTGTGAAAAGGGCTTGGACCTGCATTTATTAATTTATCATCGTGCGACGGAGGCGAAATTACTGTTAATATTGAGTCGGCACCTGCAAAATTTGGTATTCCCCATCCCATAAAGTTGTCGGGGTTGTTAGCATATGAACCACTTTGTTTAATAGCTTCCTGAACTTCCATTACTGACATCTCAGGGTGCGATTGCCATAAACAGGCCGACATGCCCGCCATAATAGGGGAGGAAAAAGAAGTTCCATATCCATTTGTCGAAATTCCAACATTTCCTACAGCTATTGTTGCACCTGCACCACACGACATGGCAGTGGGTTTAATTCTTCCGTCGGCAGTAGGACCAATAGAACTGAATGAAGCTCTTTGATCGTTAAGGTCAACAGCGCCAACTGTGAAAACACTATCAGCATCTCCCGGCGATCCTATCCACGATCCGGAGTTACCTGCACTATTACAAACAAGTATACCCTTTGAAGCAGCAATGTCCGCTCCTATTGTTGCTATTGCAGTATTACCATCCATATCTTCAGGTGTGTAATCCCATTCAGGTAGATCAAACGTAGCGTAACTTAAAGAACTGTTAATAACATCAGCACCAACACTATCGGCAAATTCAGCTGCCGATACCCAATTATATTCTTCAATAATATTTTCATGCGGACCTTCTTCCGAACGTAGTAGCCAGTATTCAGCTTCTGGTGCTGTACCAACCATTTCACCAGGCAAGTTGCCACCCATGCAAGAAAGTACCATTTTACCATGTTCATGCCCATCGTAAACAGAGCCCCCCATATAAACAAAATCTTTAGTGCCCAATATTCTATCGTTTTCCCACAGGTATTCAAAAACAGGATGAACAAGAACGCCTGTAAACCCTGCATCCAGTACAGCAATAACCATCCCCTCTCCCTGAAATCCATGATCATGCAACGGAATGCCGTTAAGTTGATCAATTTGTCCGAAAGCCAACCCATAGTCTAAAGAGGTTGAAGAATTGCTGTTTCGGGAATTATTATTGTAGTTGGGTGCATCAGTTTTTATTTCCCTGAATTTATCGCTAATGAAATTTTCAGAATAATGAAATTTCAGAACTCCGCTTACATATGGTAAGGCTTCAATTTGCTCAATAAGGGCAGAATCCTCAGTATAAACTGTTACGCCATTTAGCCAGCGGGTATGGTTTAACAAGTCAACACCAATATCAGCAACGCCTTGGAGATAAGATACGTTTACAGGTATATCGTTTTCACTGATGGATATGCCTTGCTGATTTCGACGATCAATGGCACGCTGTGTTAAGAATTCCTGAGGATTGTTGATGGAATATGGAGAATTGTTTTTATCCGTAAACTGTATATAATATTTATCAGGTGCAATCTGAGCAGTTGAGTTAACAATGATCCCAATAAGGATGACAAGAAGTAGGTTTCGTTTCATTTGTGTATATTTTTTATTCTGACAAAAAATTTGTTGTTTGAGTTGCATTTATTTTGTAACTATAATTATCTCGTTGTTTTCACTTATTACATCGGGAATTTCCTTGTTCCCAAGAACTACTTTTTGAATTATATTTTCCGGATCGGCTTGTATAATAACTGCTCCCTGGCCAGTACTCCAAACTGATGTATTCAAATAATAGTTTGAATTTGTTCCATCTACAAAGTAACATTTAACAAAAACGGGTAGGGGTAAACCGCCATTATTTTCGATAATGATTTTATTGTCGAATGTTACTTTTTTAATGCCGAGATCTGCGTAAGCTCGATCAAAGAACCAGGGTTGAATATACCAATTAAAGTCTTGCCCTGAAACGTTTTCAAGTGTATTAAAAAAGTCATATGGAATAGGGTGTTTTCCATTCCATCGATCCATATATGTATGTAATGCCAGTTTAAAAATGCTGTCGCCAAGTGCATTACGTAAAAAAGCATATGCCATTGCCGAACGATTGTATGAATGGACGCGATAAGAAGCATAGTCGCTGATTTGATATGAAAGATACATTAGCGGGACTTCTTTTTCTTTACAACTCAAGTTTTGAAAACTGTTAGTAATTTTTTCAAAATAATTATCACTGGGCTCAAGCATATTTAATGTTCCATATGGAAGCCACGTTGCCCAACCTTCGTCCATCCATGCATATTTCCGTTCGTTTGTTCCCATATAGAAAGGAAAATAGCTATGTAAAATTTCATGAAAGATAAGACCAATTGCCTGCCCTCGAGTTGATGGGTCGCCTTCATTAACCATCATAGGTGATTCCATACCTCCACTTTTACGGCCATTGCAGAATGACGTCATATGTGAATATGGGAATGGATAGCCGGGCAAACTGTCGACCATAAATTTAATACTCTCTTGTGAAAAGTGTGCTCCCTCGTCAAATGAATCAACCGAATCGGGGTAAACAACGTCAACAAATACTCGCCTGCCTGTACTATGATCAGCAACAGTTGAAGTACCATCCCAGTTTGAAAATTTGGTGGTGCCAAAAGTAAAATCGGGGATATTGTTAGCTGTAAAATGCCATTCATTTGATTTTTTGCTGCGAAGGACCTTGTCATTTTTAAGGTCGGTTGTTGAAAATATAACTACAATTTCGTCTGTTTCTTTAGCTTTAGTGTATTTGTCGATAACTAAATTTGTATACAGCTGATCCATGTTTTCAAGATCGCCGGTGGCCCAAACAGTAAATCCGGGGGGTGTTTTTATGATTACATCGTAATTGTTAAAATCGTTATAAAACTCTACGGTTCCATAATATTCAATTATATCCCAGCCATCAATATCATCATAAACGGCAATTTGCGGATACCAGTACGCAATAAAAAACCTGTCGTTGCCATAGTTCCCCATTCTGGCCCATCGCTTTTTAGGGATGTTGAATTCCCAGTGGATATTAACTTCCAAAGAATCACCTGACAATAGATACTTATCAAGAAAAATAAACATATTGGTGGCTGAGCGGTGGATTTCATTCCTGTTATTCAAATCAAAATCTTTATCAGCAATATTTAGTTTGTGAATTATTGTTCCATCCGTAAGATCATCTTCACCAATGGTCCATGATCGCGCGTTACCTTTTTTGTAAAAATCAGGATATAATCGTACCACGATCATCTTAAGAGTATCGGGGCTGCAGTTATGGTAAACTATTGATTCGCTTCCAATTAGTTTGCTTTCCTTTGTGTTAAGTTCCGCATTTATTGTATAGTCGGAGTAATTTTGCCAGTAATTGGGCCCTGGGTTTCCATCCTTAGATCGTGTACCATTTTGAAATGCTTTGGCAATTTCGAGAGGCATTTTATTGGTTGTTTGTGCTCCAAGAAAAATTGATGAAAAAACTAATGCAAGTAATATTGTTGTTTTTAATAATTTGTTCATTTCTAATCTCTAAAAATATGGTGGTAAAAATAAGAATATTTGTAACAATTTGAATACTGTAGTGCATAGTGTTTGGAAGGATAATCTTGTAGCCACTTAACAATATAGTTATGGCAGAGGATTTTGGTGCAGATGTTTAATAACTGGTATTTCTTTTTTAACCAACAGCAAAGCTCCAATAACAATAACCAACAATATAGAAATGGAACTAATTGCTACCTCAGCGCCTGCATATTGAAATACCTGTCCTATACCAAAAGGGATGAGCATGCCTCCAATGGAAATAGAAATAAACAAAACTGTATAGGCACTTGAAGAAAGTGATTTTGGATAAACACTAGCTGCGGATAGAAATAAGGGGTTTATTCCGGATAAAAAAATTGTGGCAATAAAAAACAAAATTATATTAACAATTGTTGTTTCTGGTAATGGTGCAAAAAAAACAAGTGCTGCCGAAATAGGAACTATAAATAGTAATGTGTGGTAAACAGTTATTTTTGATGAAACTCGTCCCCAAATTAATCGTCCTGCAACAGATGCCACACCCAAAGTTGCAAGTACAACATGAGCCATCCCTAATGGTGTTCCGCGCTTAATCTCGAGAAATGTCACCAGCCAGGTTAGCAAACCTGTAGATGAGCCGGCAGCAATAATAACTGCGATAACAATTAAGAAGAAAAACTTTCTATCGAAAGATATTATTTCCTTTACAATTCGGAAAGTTAGTTTTTCTGTATGGTCGATTGGCTCATGTTTGGCTAGAATAATAGGTATTATACCCGGTAATATTAGTAGCCCTGGAAATGCAAAACACCATCGCCATGATAATTGCAGATATGATACTATACCCGGAAAAACAGGACCAACTACAAAACCTAATGCTATGAAACTAAAAATAATCGACTGTAATTGAGCACTTTTTTCACTATACTGATTGGTTGCATAAATACCCGGAAGTATTATCATTATTCCATTTCCAAAGCCGGTTAAAAAAAATAATAAGGCAAAAATAAAGTATGAATGGCTTTGTGATGCTGCAAGAAGTGAAACAGAAACAATAATAGCCCCTGAGCTCATGAGCTGTTTAACACTTAGTTTTTTAATTAAATGAGTTATTACCACTGCACTAATCATCATGCCCGTAAAATATATAAGTGGAATAATCCCTACTGTACCGGCTTTTAGATTAAAATGCTTCATTATCATGTGAATTGTTGATGGGGCAAGCAATTGCACAAAACCGGCGATAATTACCATGGGGTAGAAGGCATACATTACCGCCATTGATGGGGTTGATGAGTTGGTCGTACTTTGCATGAATTTTTTTTGTTGCCGTGTGTTATATAAGTTTGATAATTAGAAATATAAATATTATATATATGAAGGTTGCAAGTCTGCAAAAAAGTTGTCAAATTTACTATTTATTTTGTCGATTTAACCTTGTTTTTAGTATAGTTAGGAAAGGCACAAGTCCAGCTATCCCCGATACCATCACCTAGTTGGTTACATGGAGGCGGGCAGCCCGGCGCCATACGAAAGTGTTGCGGGTATAGCTCAGTTCGAGTTAACACCAAACCATTTTTGATTTATGGACACAAATCTGTTAATGAAATAAACTGGGCAAATTATGATAATTGATTTATGAAATCAAGTACTTTCTGTAAAATTTCTGGATATGAATTTTGTAAAGAGGGTGACAAATCTTTGCTGAAAACCATATCTTCTTTTATCTCAATGGCTACTATATGAATGTTTTCTGGGATATGAAGATTGAGATCCCTGCTTAACTTAATTATGTCTCTAAACTTTACGTCGTGGTAATTATCCAGGTGGGCCATTCCGTAATAGTTATCAACCGTATAAAATGAGAGTTCCCCTGGAGTACTATTTTGTGTCATACAACCATCTACCACAATCATATTTTTGTATCCCTTAATGATGGTAATAATATCTATCCCACAAATATAAGCAGATGAAAACTCAAACAAATTATTATCCATTTTTGTTTTCAGGTCGTTAACAATACGGGTGCCTATTCCGTCATCCGACAAAAGAGGATTGCCAAATCCGAGAATAAGCGTATTATTCATTTAGTCGCGTCTTAGTTCCTGCATTAAATTACCATCGGGGTCTTTGATCTTAATAATCAATGGCATTTCTCCGGGTAAATGGTGGGTTGCGCATGAAAAGCATGGATCGTATGCCCTAAAAGCCATTTCAATCATATTGAGGATACCATCATCCACTTTTTCACCTTTTTTAATTAGTGTTTGTGCAACTTTTTTCAACGACATACAAATCGCAGCATTATTGTTTGTTGTACCTACAATAATGTTGGCTTTTGTTACGATACCTTTTTCATCAGTCCAGTAATGGTGGGTTAACGTTCCACGCTGGGCTTCAACTATTCCCACTCCTTCACCAACGGGTTTGCCAACCGGTGTTCTTAATTCATCTCCGGTAATATCAGGGTCGCTGGCAAGTTCAAAGCATCTTTCGGCTGCATAAAGCAATTCTACAAGTCGTGCCCAATGCATTGCAAGAGTAGCGTGAACGGGTTTTCCACCCAGGGTGTCAAACATTCTTTTATAGTGTTTGTTGGCTAATGGTGTGGCCATACCTTCTGCTGCATTTAAACGCGAAAGGGGAGTGGCATGATAAACTCCTGAATCCTGACCTTCAATAAACCCTTTCCATCCTATCTTTTTCAGATATGGAAATTTAAGGTAACTCCATGGCTCAACTCTTTCTTCAATATAATCGAGATAATCGGGCGCGGAATATTTACAATGCTCATTTCCTTCAGTATCTACAACCCTTACTTTTCCATCGTAAAAATTAACAAGGTTGTTTTCGTCAACAAGTCCCATTGAGTGTAATTTCAGGTTATACGGACCATTGAGGATTATGTCGGTATATTGTTCATTTCCAAGTACAAAATCATCAAAAATTTTAAGAGTGAAGCGTGCAAACTCGATAAATCCTTTTGTTTTTGCCAGCACATCATCTCTTTCATCTTCTGATAAACCTCTACGAACCCCGCCCGGAATATTCATTACTACCTGGGTTTGATGTCCGCCAAGTAATGCCTGGATTTCCTGTGCCCTTCGCCTTTGTTTAATTACTTCTAAACCAATGTCTTTACCTACTTTTTCAATAACACCCAGTATATTTCTTTTTTCCGGAGGGGCTGTTGGACCTACTACAAAATCGGGAGCTGCTAATACATAAAAGTGCGCAATATGACTGTGTACGAAATGTGCCATATAAAACAACTCACGTAATTTTTTTGCTGTTACAGGAGGATCAACACCATATACTGCGTCGGCTGCTTTTCCTGATGCCATATGATGACATCCAGGGCACACTCCACATATTTTTGTTACAATTTGCGCTAATTCTTCAACGGGTCTGCCTTCGCAAAATTTTTCAAAACCCCTTAACTCGGGAACCTGAAAATACACATTTTCAACTTCACCGTTTCTGTTGGTAAATATTTCTATTTTGCCATGGCCTTCAAGCCTGGTAATTGGGTCGATAGTTATTCTTTTCATATCAATTTTCTTCTTAATATTGAAGCAGGTAAGCTGTATCGGTAAAAAGTTCCTGCAGGGTCAACAATCTGATCAACTATTTCGGCAATTTCTTCGGGTTTGTTGGCGTCGATTAATGTTCCAATGGCCGACATCATTTTAGCACCAGGGTCGGTTATATCGGGAGTCGGGCCGTAACATCCGCGGCATGGGGCATTGCCTTTAATGCAACGGTAGCCACACCCGCCTCTGGTAGCTGGTCCGAGGCAAATAACACCCTGCTCCAAAAAACAGGTTGTGAGATCATCGTCGATTTCAAACGGCCGGTTAAATTTTTTTACAAGCTTATTATCTGTTTTTACCCGGTCGCACTCATCGCACTGGGTTTTATCCCATGCGCCGATTACTGATTTTTTTTGAGGTAATTCAGAACCGTTTACCACTGCCATAAATACTTCAAGGAGTCGTTCGGTTTGTGGAGGACAGCCAGGCATGTAGTAATCAACACATACAACCTGGTCGAGCGTTTTTACAGTATCATAAAATTCAGGAAGGTTTAAATTTCCTTCAAGTGCAGCGTAATTGGTTTGAGGCATAATCCCATCAGGATTAACTGTTGATTCGCTGGTCTCATAAACCCGTTCAAATATCTCTTTTCTGTTATGGAAATTACCGAGTCCGGGTATTCCGCCAAGATGTGCGCACGATCCGTAGGCAATTAGCAATTTTGATTTTTCGCGCAACAGCAATGCCATATGCTCATTTTCGCTGTTGCGGATAGCTCCGTTAAAAAGAGTGATATCAATAAACCCGTTTGGCATCGCTTCAACATCTTTGTACTTAGTATCAAGAGCAATTGGCCAGAAAACGAGATCAGCATTTGCAATTACATCAAACAAAGCTTCATGAACATCAAGTATAGATACACAGCATCCTCCACAAGCCGAACCCCAGTAAACTGCCATTTTCAGTTTTGGTTTATTATTATTATTTGAACTATTCATAACAAACAATTTTTATGCGGGTTGAGTTATTTCTTTAAATTTGTTAGGGCCTAGTTGTATCAATACTTCGGTCATTTCATCAACCAGTTGAGCAAACTGTTTCCCTTCGCTGGCACTTATCCATTCGAGCCTCAGCCTGTTGGGGTTGATACCCATTTGGCTGATATATTTTTGAAGTAATAGAAATCTTCTTAAGCACTTATAATTGCCCTCATGATAATGACAATCACCCGGATGACAACCGCAGATAAGAACACCATCAGCTCCTTCGCTGAAGGCTTTCAGTACAAAAGTAGGATCTACACGTCCTGAGCACATAACTCTTATAATACGTATGTTCGGCGCATATTTCATGCGCGATGTTCCGGCAAGATCGGCACCAGAATAGGAACACCAGTTACACAAGAATGATACAATTGTTGGTTGAAATTCCATACTACACTTCCTCCATTTCTAATTTTTCTGATAGTTTATTTGAAACGGCCAGCAGCCCTTCAATTTGTGATAATATTTGTTTATCGGTAAAATGCCGTGCACTGATGGCGCCGGTTGGGCAGGCAGAGCTACAAGTACCGCATCCTTTGCAAATAACTTCATTTACAACCGATACTTTCTTTTCTTCATCAAAACTGATAGCTGAATAAGGACAAACATTAATACAGGTATGGCAAGCGCCGCATATATCTTCGTTAACCACGGCAGTTGTTAATTCAATTTCAACTTTTCCAACCGAAATTGAAGTAAGAATACGAGCAGCGGCAGCACGCGCCTGCGATACCGAATCAGGAATGTCTTTTGGCGACTGGCAAGTGCCAGCAATATAAACGCCATCAGTTGTTGTTGCTATAGGATCGAGTTTAGGGTGCTTCTCCATAAAAAAGCCATTGCTGCAAATACTGACACCAGCTGCATGAGCCACCTGTTTGACATTTTCATGTGCTTCCATCGAAATCATTAATATAACAATGTCGGCCGGTATTTCAATATCTTCACCCGATAATTTTTCATACATATGGGCAATTATATTGCACCTGTCGTTTTTACCTGCTCTTCTTAGGGTAGGAATATCATTTTTCTGATCATACATTAAAAACACCGCATTTTTTCTGCCTGTTTGTGAATAGAATTCTTCACATCCTTTTCCAAAAGCTCTCATATCAGAGTAGGCATGATAAATGCTGGTTTTGGGTAAAGCCGATCTAATCTGGTTTGAATATTTTAATGCTGTCATGCAACAGGTACGGCTACAATAAGGATTGTATTTTTCGTTCCTGCTCCCTACACAATGCACTATGAGTATATTATTAGGTTCTTTACCGGCTTTGGTTTTTATGTTTCCTTTAATCAGCATTTGTTCAAATTCCAAAGCAGTAACCACATCGGGAAGCCTGCCGTAACCAATTTCATGTATGCTCTCCGGATCAGTAGGTTTTAGTCCTGTTGCAAGTATCATGTTTCCGAATTTTAGTTCCCTTGCTTTTTTTTGTAATTTAAGTTTAGTTTCAAAATTGCCTACATAACCATTAATTTCTTTTATTTTGGTGTTAAAAAATACTTCTATGTTTTTATTATTAGATACCTTGTTTATCAACGACTTTATTAGTTGCTGGGCACTCGACATATATGGAAAAGTAAGATCCACTTTTGAAACAACACCACCCAGTTTGTTATCTCTTTCGATAAGATAAACTTTAAAACCAGATTCAGCAATATCAAGTGCAGCAGTCATTCCGGTAATACCTCCTCCAATTATTAAAGTAGCGGGATTTATATCGACAGTTCTTCTTTCCAGCTCCTCATGGTGTGTAACTTTGCTTATAGCGGCAATAACAAGTGATTTTGCTTTTTCGGTAGCAGCTTCTATATCGGTATGCACCCACGACACCTGCTCACGTATATTGGCCATTTCAAACAAATAAGGGTTCAATCCCGCATTTTCAATGGCTTTTCTAAATGTGAGTTCATGAATCCGCGGCGAGCATGCAGCAACCACTATTCGGTTTAACTTATGCTTTTTTATATCACTAATTATTAGATCCTGTCCGGGGTCGGAACACATATATTTATAATTTCTTGAAACCTTGATATTTGGCATATCACCGATTTCTTCAGTAATTGCTTTAACATCAACCATATGTGAGATGTTAGTCCCGCACCAACATATGTAAACCCCAATTTTTGGCTCTTTCATATCACTAAATTTTAAATAGCAGGAGCAAGCTCCCTTTGGTATTCAATTTTTTTAACAGCTGCTTTTTTTAGTCTCGAAAAATAAACGGCAAATGGCCGGTAAGCGAGGTGCGACCATTTTGAAAATGGTACTTCAATTACTATCATCGGAACCAGAACAGCAAGGTGTGCAATGTAAAGATAATAAGTTGCCTCAACCATTCCGTTCAATCTGAATATGTGAACAAGAATACCCGTAATGGTTGTTAGGGCAAGCATTATAATAAATAGCCAGTCGCTTGGATGCGAAAATTTTAGCTTTGTATCTTGCTTTTTGATTCGCCCGATTGTTACCTGGATCAGGAAAAATAAAATTCCGAAAGTTGCATAATATCCCAGCAATCGCTGCCAGTTATACCATGGTACAATTTCCTCAATTTGAAACAGGGGAAGGGCAATTACCACCAAAGCAAACATAATTGAATAGCCCGTCATGAGCAATAAATGACCTACCCAATAATTACGATCGTCGCATTTTGAGAATTTTGCCTGTGTTGCGAAATTATAGATCAATCTCCAGAATTCGGTAAAATATGTACCAAACGGGACTTTAACTGCATTATCAGATAGTATTACTTTATAGAACATATTCAGGATATTTGAGATTAGTAAGGCTGCAACAATAATTGCCATTGTCCAGTCGCCTATTTCAATGATTCTAACAAACTGGCCTGCGCTTATACCTTCAACAAGGCTGTTTATCATAACACTCCCCGATTGGTTAACCATCGCATCAGCACCTGATTTTAGTGGAAGATATATGAGGAATCCAACTATAATTAGCAGAGCAATTATAATTATGGATCCAAACTCCCACCACTTTGATGTATAGATTTTTTTTGATAATCCCGTCCAGTCATAAACCGAAGTGAGGTATCTTCGTAGTGTCATCATCAATTCCGCGGGGTTTGCTTCCCTTGGGCATGTTTCGGAACATTCCCCGCAATAATAACATAGCCACGGATCAACATATGTGGCCAGTTTTTCTTTCAATCCCATTTGCATAACGCGAATGCCCTGGCGTGGAAAAAGAAATCCGTTTTCGGTTAAGGGGCATACTGCTGTACAATTTCCACAATGGAAACATTCATTCCACTGTTCGGCAATGCCAAATTTCTTGAGGTCGCTTTTAAATTCAGAATTTACTCGGTAACTCATTGCTCTTATTGATTATGTGAGTTTTAATCTTTTAAGGTAGTTTCAATTTCTGAAAGCATAACTTTATCAATTGCTTTTTTTGTTTTTTGCAGGATAATATTCTGAATAACTTTTGCAGCTGCTGCTGATGCATGTACTACGGTATCAGGAATATCTTTTGGTCCCTGGCATACTCCGGCGAGTGTAATTCCCGGCCTGTTGGTATTGGTAGTATTTAGGATGCTGTTTTCCTCGATATACCAGCCGTAATTGTCAGTAACTATTTCAAGCATTTCGGCTAGTGAATTTGAATCAGCACGTGGTTCAATACCAACAGAAAGTATTGCCATATCAACCAGTTGCTCAATTAATCGGTTATTTTCGATATCTTCGCTTCGTAGAAGTAACTTATCATTTGTCTGTTCAATTTTTGCCGTTCTGCCTCTAATTATGTGAACTCCTTCTCCCTTTATTCTTTCGTAAAACTCCTCATATCCTTTTCCATAAGCACGCATATCGATATAGTATTCATATACCTCAGCATCAGGTAATTTTTCTTTAACTAAATGAGCCAGCTTAAGCGAATACATACAGCAAACCTTTGAACAATACTGGTTGTACGTTAAATCACGACTTCCAATGCAATGTATAAGTGCAACCGACTGAGGACTTTTGCTATCATTTGTAAAGATTGGATTTCCCTTTTTATCTATTGTTCTAAAGGTGATATTGCCCTCGGTAGGTCCGGAAGCATTTACCAGTCTTTCAAACTCAAGTGATGTAAGTACGTTTGGAAGTTTTCCATACCCAAAATTTTCTGCTCGTCGTGCATCAAACGTACTAAAACCTGTTGCAAGCACAATATTTCCAACATTAATTTCAACTTCTTCATCAAGCTGGTCGAGTATAACTGCATCGGCAGGACAAACCTTCACACAAACTCCGCATTTACCATTTTCAACATAAATGCAATGTTCGGCATCAATTAAATATTTATTTGGAACGGCCTGCGGAAAAGGGATATAAATTGCCTTTCGTAGTGTAGTACCGGCATCGAATTCACTTGGTGTTTTTGCCGGACATTTTTCAGAGCAAATGCCACATCCAATACAATCGGCAAGGTCAACCCGCCTGGCCTTTTTAAGTACTTTAACTTTAAAATCTCCGTGTTCACCTGTTACACCAATTACCTCGCAATATGTCATTAGCTCTATAAAAGGATGCTGGCCAACTTCAACCATTTTTGGAGTGAGTATACAGGCAGCGCAGTCAAGCGTAGGGAAAGTTTTATCGAACATAGCCATGTGTCCGCCAATTGTACCTGTTTGTTCAAGTAAGTAAACTTTATGTTTGCTGTTGGCAATTTCTATCGAAGCCTGTATTCCGGCAATGCCACCTCCTATAACCAGTGTATTTTCGTTAACCGGTTTTTTAGAATAAGTAGAAATATCATCTAATGATAAGCCGGCAATAGTAAAATGTAATATTATTTTAGCTAATTCAGTATCGGATTTTTTGATAGCACCATATTCATTAAAGCCGGCAATCAGAACTTTTTCGGCATCCTGTCCTGCTTCCAGCATTGCTGAAGTGAAAAAGGTTTTCACCATACCGGGAGAATAGCCGGCAATAACTAACCTCTCAATATGTAATTCCTGAATTTTTTTAATAAATAATTGCTTGTCGATTGGAGGAAGTTCATTGGAGTTTCCAAGTATAATAACACCTGGAATTTTTTTGATATAGTTTTCTGTTTCTAAAAAATTTATGCTCTCAGCGTGGCCATTAGTATAATAATGAAAATAAACTCCTGTTACTGGTATTTTTTTCATATCCGGATAAGTTTTTAATAAACGTAATAAAACGGTTACAATAATAATGGAAGGGAAACACCAATGAAATGATTATTATCATAGAGAAAAATGATTTTTATTCACTTTTGAATATGACAATTATCATATTATCTTAATTATAAACTGAATTTAAGGGGTTTAGGATTCGGGTGCGGGCTTGTAATACAAAATATTAAATAATATTTAGTCGAATCGGGCAACTTGTTTAAGAGCATCTATATTAGTCAGTACGATCTTTCTTCCAACGATTGAGATCAGGTTCTCTTCTTTGAATAAAGATAATATTCTGATAACAGTTTCAGTAGCAGTTCCAACAATATTTGCCAAATCTTCGCGTGATATGCTAATTGTTGCTCTTTCTACGGGGCAATTTTCTGTTTTATATATTTTGTTTAGTAACAAAAGTGTTTCGGCAACCCTTTCTCGTACCGGCTTTTGAGCCATTGAAGTCATGCGTTTTTCAGCTTCTTCAAGCAAATCGCTCAAGCTTAAAAGTATGCACTGTGATATTTCAGGATAGGTTGTTATTATTCCAAAAAAAGTTTTTTTATCGATAAAACACACAATTGAATCTTCCAGAGTGGATGCGGATGCTCTGTATTCACGCCCTGAAACCAGGGCCCTTATTCCGAGTAAACTACCTGGTACAGCAAAGCGCACGATTTGCTCTTTTCCATCAATGCCAATTTTTGAAACTTTTATTTTTCCGCTTTGTAAGCAGTATATACCAGTTGGTACTCTGCCTTCATGAAAAACAACCTGACCTTTTTTGTACAGCGTGGTAAGTTTGCTTTGATTTAATGTTTTTAAATCTGTCTCACTTATGTTGTTAAAGCATGTTTGGGGCCTGATAAGGCAGGTTGTACATTCCAGGTTCTTAAACATAGTTAATACGTAGTTATCAAATTAACGAGAAATATTTTTATAAAATTAATAAAAATTTTAAAACCCGTATTCGTCGTAAAATTTTCTAACTTCAGTTGCCAGGTCCTCAAACGCTATAAAATGTTTTGCACATCCTTTTCTCGAACAAATGAAAACTTTACCACCCAACTTAAGGTTTAATGGTACCATAGGTGCATTACAGTTGGGAGCATCACATTCATCATTGCTTTTTAGATGCTTGTTGCACTTTGGGCATATGAAATTTACGATTTCGCCATCTTTTAGATCTATATCACTTGTATGGCTATAGCATCCATAAATAGAACAAAGTCGTAGAGTTCCTCTGTCATTCGAAGTTACGATGTTAAATTTAATACTCGGATAATCAAGTATCAATGTTTCAGGATCCATCAAGCTTTCGCCACATTTAGGACATTTTATGTGTAATGAAACTTTTTTGGTCATACTACAAAGTTTTAGTGTCTAAATAATACATTAAGAACTATTATATTTCAAAAATAAACTAATTTTTAATAAATGTCAAGAATGGTTGCAAATTAACTTTGCTATCAATGTGAATAATATTTGAAAATAATGTGATATTTTAGGTTTGAAGAATTATTAACTGGTAATAAATATCGATGAAGTATTTTGATTACAGTACTTAAAATAATATCAATATCGGTATTAAATAATCGACACGGAGCTTCTTAAGTTTTCCTTTTTTTCTTTTTTGCCGCCGGAAACAGAACATTGTTAAGTATCAATCTATAACCTGGAGAGTTAGGGTAGAGATTAAGATCCGTTTGAGGGTCACCAATTCGGTGCTGGTAGTCTTCGGGGTCGTGACCGCCATAGAATGTCCAGAAACCCTTTCCAAATTCACCGTGAATGTATCGCGCTTCATTTGCTGCCTTATTTTCGCCCATAATTACAGCATTCGATTGAATAAGGTCTTTGTTGAATGCAGTAGTCTGACCCATAAAACCTTTTATTAATCGCTCATGGTTTTGACAAAGTATTGTGGGTATGTGGTCCCATTTGGCCGAAAATTCAAAAAGCACAAAATAATCGTTACTTTCGCGGATGCTTTTTGGCCTCGTTTCGGTAACATCAATATTTGAAATCTCGTACTTAACAGGATTATTAACTATGGTGAAATCTTTAAAAACCATGCAGTTGTCGTAATCGAGACTTTCCTGAGCATCGGCATCCATCGGATCTCCATCGAACATAATATCGCAAATGTCAACATTTTCGGCAGCAAGGGCAACATCATAACTATCGGTTGCCGAACACATTGCAAACAAATAGCCACCACCCAGTACAAAATCACGTATCTTTTTTGCGACCGCTAGTTTTAGATCAGATACTTTGTCAAAACCAAGTTCAGTGGCAATTTTCTCATTTGCCGCAACATCTTCTTTATACCAGGGATAATTTCGATAGTTGGCCCAAAACTTTCCGTATTGTCCGGTAAAATCTTCATGGTGGAGATGTAGCCAGTCGAATGTGGGCAACATACCGCTCATAACCTCATGGTCGTAAACAACATCATATGGTATTTCGGCATATGTTAGAGCAAGAGTTACAGCATCATCCCATGGCTGATTGTTTTTAGGAGAATAAACCGCAATCCTTGGTGCTTTTTGCAGTTCAATAATATCCATGTTTACATCAGGCTGTAATATTTGATTTTTGATTGAAGATGCTTGAACATCTGTGATAACTTGTGAGGTAACATCCCTAATAACACATTCATCCTCGAATATCTGGTGGTACTTCATCAAATAACTGCCACCTCTGTAATTTAGAAGCCATTCAATTTCAGCTCCTTTAGTAAGTGCCCAATATGCTACACCGTAAGCTTTTAAGTGGTTTTTTTGGCTTTCATCCATGGGGATTAATAACCATGCCGACTTGGATATTGGTATTATGCCGATAATAAGAATTAATAATATAAATATGGTTTTTTTAATCATAATTTTTTAAATGAATTTTGAATGTCTTTATCTGATAGGATATCTTCTTTATCGTTAAGTATCTCCATTGCAGCTTTTAAATAGTTGAGTTCGTATTTGTATTCTTTTATCATACCGAGTCCGGAAATATCCGTTGTGATAACCTCATTTAAAGTGAAACTTTTCTCCGTAAGTTTTTCTCCGCGCTTCTTACCTATAAAATCAATTTTTATATGCTTACCCGATTCTTTAATCATATTTTCAGCAAGGTCGGTTATTTTAACTGGTTTTTCATAGGATACGTAAACACCTTTGTTTGCCCCATGTTTGACAAGAAAGTACAGAAAATCAGCTGCGCGCTCACCGGTAATGAACATTCGGCTCATATCAGGGTGAGTTATTGTGATTGGATTATCATTTTCAATTTGTTTTTTGAAAATTAATGTAACAGCTCCGTTGCTGTCAATAACATTAGGCATCCTTAAACTAATGAACTTTGTAGTTTGTGAGTTTAATTTCTGAAAATACTGTTCAACTAGTAGTTTGCATATTCCGACAACAGAAACAGCATCCTGAGCAAGATTTGAGGAAGTGAAAACCATTGACTCAACCTTATATTTTATCGATAATTCTGATAAAGTTATGGTAGCAATATAGTTTGTTTTTAATACTTCCACAGGGTAATTTTCACCATCCGAAACACGTGCCATTGCTGCAAGATGAACAACATATTTTGGATTGTACTTTGAAAAAATGCCTTCAAATGATTGTGGTTTTAGTAAATCAGCTTTCTCAAAAGATAATCTGTTATTTTTATTGTAGTTCCCTTTTTTAACTCTGTAGGTAAGAACAATATTGAAGTTAGAATTTAACAGAATTTTAGTAACCAAATATCTGCAAACGAACCCAGTACTTCCGGTTATTAGAATAGTTGGTGGTATGTTGGTTTTCCATTCCATGATAATTCATAAAAAACAGCGGGCAATTGAATTTTAGTTAACAGGTTTGAAATTTGCGGCTTCCAGGAGAAACTTTTTAGCTAATGGTGCCGACAACGGGTGTAATGTATCCATTGCTTCAGGATGCCATTGAACAGCCATTAAAAAACCATGATCTGTTTTGTCGGCCCACTCAATTGCTTCAGCCATGTTATCAGCTGAATATGCTGACACAAAAAGACCGGTTCCCAATATTTCAATTCCCTGATGATGATTGCTGACAACATCATCTTGTTTTGTGTTTTCACAAATTTCAGATAATGTGGTATTAGGTACTATCCTAACAAAGTGATTTGCCTTACTCATAAGATTATGTCTGTGAGCAACGGTAGTGTTAAAATCGGTTGGTAGGTCAATGTATAATGTACCTCCCATACTTAAATTTAGTATCTGCTCACCCCTGCAAACTCCGAAAACAGGAATCTTATTTTCAAGTGCCAAATCAATTAAAGTAAACTCAAGGCTGTCACGATATCTGTCAAATTCGCCACATCGGGCGGTATCGTCAATCTTGCCATACGTACCAGGGAAAACATCTTCACCACCAGTAAGTAATAGTCCGTTACACGTTTTTAATAATTTCATTGCAGAATCAATTCCCAAAGGGTAAAGATTGTAGTAAACTATTTCATCGTCGTGTCTTAATAACCAATCAGAATACTTTGTAGTGCTTTTGTCCGACTTTTCTTTAGAGATCGCAATCTTAATTTGTGTTGGACTTTTTGTTTCACATGACGTAAAAATTATGGTGCCTGCAATAATAAAGCTAAGTGTGAAAATAATTCGTTGTAACATGAGTTGCATTTTTAAATGAAGTTGTCAAAATTAATAAATTGATTGATTTGTATAAATAGAACTGCTAATAAAGCTTGACAACTTGCCTATCGGCAGTCAGGATTAACTATTTTTGCAAGCCTAAACAAATTATTTAATGCAGGTAAGAGGAGTTATAAAAACTTGTTTTCTTTTATTTCTGATGATATCTATCATCTTTTCTTCCTCATGTTCTCAAAATAAGAGTGCAATTTCTGTAAGTCAGCTATTTGATAATCAAAAACTATCCCCACTTGTTTCATCGGTTTTGTATGCAGATGGGTTTGATATTTATGAAGTAGATAGCATTAAAAAACTTGTTATTTATAATCCTAGAAACAAGGCGGAGGTATTAGCAACTTATTATTTTGCTAATTCTTCCTGCTACTATAGTTACCGATTTTCTCCTGAATTTATCCAGACTCCATTGGATAGTGTAGCTGTTTTTTCGGCAACTCAACTAAATGCATTTACTAAGCTGGATTTACTTAATAAAGTAATTGCCATTTCCGAATCAGAATTTATTCGTAATACTGAGATAAAAAAACGATTCGATAGCGGACAACTAGTTGAATTGGCCGGTAACGGTAACTTTTACCTTGAAAAAACTCTCGAAGTAAATCCTCAGATTATTTTTTATTCCCCATATAATTTGGCTCAAAAACATCCTTTGGCTGCTACTGAAATAACTATGATCCCATTTTTTGACTTTATGGAATCAAATCCTTTAGGAAGAGCTGAATGGATAAAGTTTACAGCATTATTTTTTGGGAAAGATGAAAAAGCTAATCAAATATTTGACACAATAGTAGCTAAATATATGGGGTATAAACAACTTGCTTCCAATGTTGAAAACAAGCCAACAGTATTTTCTGACAAATATTACAGCGGACAATGGTTTATGTCGGGGGGAAGAAGTTACATTGCGCAATTATTTTCTGATGCAGGAGCCGATTATTTATGGAAAGATGATGATAATACCGGCAGCGTTAATCTAGATTTTGAAATTGTTTTTAATAGAGCACATTCTGCTGATTTTTGGAGAATAGTTGGGGCATATTCTGATGGCTTTTCATACGATAAACTGGTAGCTGAAAACAATCTGTATAGTCATTTTAAGGCCTTTAAGGATAAAAAAGTTATATTTTGCGATTCAAAGGGATCAACTTATTTTGAAACAGGAACTCTTGAACCACACTTAGTTTTGGCTGATTTAATAAAGGCGTTTCATCCGGATTTGCTTAAAAACTATCAACCAAAATATTATCATCTTTACAAAAATTAATATGGAAATTGAGAATATCACCCAACGTCGTAAGCAGGACATGGAAGAGTTGAAAAAGTAATCAGGAATATACAGAAACAAACTATAGAACTCTTACCTTTACAAACTGTTTACACTAACTAATGATATTTAAAAAAAATACAAACTTAATATTTGCCTTGTTGCCTCTGGTAATTGTAATTCTTTTCTTGGTAAATATTTGGTATGGTTCTGTTAATATAAGCTGGCAGGATGTTTGGAATACATTAACAATGTCGGGAACTCCGGCTCACTCTTCAAAAATAATTATTCTTCAATACAGGTTGCCTCAAACAATAACTGCATTGTCGGTTGGTATGGGATTAAGCCTTGCAGGGTTGTTATTGCAAACTACTTTTAGTAATCCATTGGCTGGTCCATCAGTACTTGGTATAAGTGCAGGTGCCAGTCTTGGAGTAGCGATTATTGTTTTGATGGGTGGAGTAGCTGGTCAACAACTTAGCAGTAATTTATTTTTCTTTGGCGATGTTGCAATAGTTTTCGCTGCTTTTGTTGGAGCGTTAGCAGTTTTGCTGATTATTATTTTTGTTTCAGGAAAAGTTGGAAACGCCGTTACAATTCTAATAATAGGAATAATGATCGGCTACCTGGTTTCGGCGGTTGTAGGTACTATGCAGTTTTTTAGCAGCTCGGAAGATTTACATGCATTTATCCTATGGGGATTGGGGAGTTTCTCAAAAACCAGTTTAACTCAATCATTGTTGATATTTATTGTAACGATTTTGTTTTTTCTAATAATAATGGCATTTGTAAAACCATTAAACGCGCTGCTGTTGGGGCCTCAATACGCTGTTAGTTCAGGTTTTAATGTTAAACGATTACAAAATGTATTTATATTAATATCAGGTTTTTTAATTGCTATAGGAACAGCATTTACGGGGCCAATAGCCTTTATAGGATTGGCAGTACCTCATATTGCCCGAACTATTTTCAGAACATCAAATCATCGAATTTTGTTGCCTGTGGTTGTACTTTTAGGAGCATCTTTAGCCTTGGGATGTAATTTTATTTCTAAGCTGCCCGGTTATGATGCTTCCCTACCAATTAATGCTGTTACTTCGATTGTTGGAGCACCAATTGTTATTTGGGTTATTATAAAGGGAAGGAGAGTGAGTAATGGGTAATTCATCATTTGTTTCTACCAATAGAGCCATCGATGGAGTAGCGAACTCCTCAGTTGATAACATCCTTAAAATAGATAACCTTAGTACCGGATATAGTTTGTCTCACAGAAAAAAACTTTACTTGCATCGTAATTTAAATTCCTATGTTGGCAGGGGTGAGCTTATAACGTTATTAGGACCTAATGGTGCAGGAAAGTCAACTTTGCTTAAAACATTATTAGGAATAAATACAGCATTAGATGGTGAAGTTTATTACAAAGGGATGAATCTTAGTCAATTATCAAAAAAAGAAATTTCCACTTTGGTCGCAGTGGTATTAACCGACAAGATTTATGACAGATACCTTACCGCTTATGATATTGTTGGTACTGGCAGATACCCTTATGGATCTTTTACCGGAAAATTGACTAAAATAGATAAGGAAAAAATACAAAATGCCTTCAATGTTGTTGGAGCCCATGAACTAAATAGCCGATATTTTTATAGCTTAAGCGATGGAGAAAAACAGAAAGTACTACTGGCCAGAGCCATTGCGCAAGATACGCCACTTATTTTTTTGGATGAGCCAACAGCATTTATCGATTCCCCGGGGAAAGTAATAATAATGAACCTTCTTAAGGAACTTGTAACTGTCCATAATAAAAGCATCCTGCTCACAACTCATGATACTGAGCTTGCCCTTAATTATGCCAGTAAGCTATGGCTACTAGGCAAGGAAAATTATTTTAAGGAAGGTGATCCTGAGGAACTGGTTAAATCGGGAATGATAAACCGTCTTTTCGATAGGGAGGGAGTTATGTTTAATATTAAAAGTAAGAAATTTGAAACAATGAATTAATATCCAAGTAGAGAACCTACCCCCAACCCCTCCAAGAAGGGGAGTTAGGAACGTTTCTCCGCCCCGGAGGGGGCCAGGGGTGGGTCACCTAATTGCAGTCGAAATCAAAACCTAAATCATAAATCAACAAAAAATATTAAATTTGACCGAACCTTTCGGGGACAATGATAATTCCGATGTTTCTGGAATATCAACAATATCAACAATAACCACGATAACAATGACAACCACGATAACAACGACAACCTGCCTTGCCGGCAGGCCGGCAACCACAACAATGACAACGCTTCTCTCTAAAATCAAAATCACCTTATATCTAGTAATCATGGCAACCACATTAATAGCTCAAAAAGCCAATGTTGATTTAATAATTACTAATGCCCGTATCTATACAGTTAATGAGTCATTCGATATTAATGAGGCGCTGGCTGTTGACAAAGGGAAATTTGTTGCAGTAGGAAGTACCGATGCAGTATTATCATCTTTTAAATCGGATAATATAGTTAACGGACAAGGCAAGTTCATTTACCCTGGCTTTAACGATGGCCATAACCACTTTTTGGGATATGGCTTAATGGAAACAAAATATGCAAATCTTGTCGGTACGGCCTCGTTTGATGAGGTTATTGATCGTTTGGCAGACCATGCTAAAAACTTTCCAGGCGAATGGATATTAGGTAGGGGATGGGATCAAAACGACTGGGAAAATATTTCATTTCCAACAAAAGATAAACTTGATAAGGTGTTTCCAAATAATCCTGTTGTACTTACACGTATCGACGGCCATGCGGTAATTGCTAATACTCAAGCTCTAAATCGTGCCGGAATTGATATAGTTTCATCAGTTGATGGAGGTGAGGTGATTGTGGAAAACGGAGAGCCAACAGGTGTACTGGTTGATAATGCAATTGCTCTGGTGAGAGATATAATTCCTGAATTTAGTCGTGAAGAAAAGATTCAGGCACTTCTGATAGCGCAACAACTTTGCTTTGCTGTGGGTTTAACCTCTGTTACTGATGCAGGTCTTGACAAGGACGAAATAGTGTTAATTGACGAGCTTCAGCAATCGGGGGAATTAAATATCAGAGTATATGCTATGTTAAACCCCACAAAAGAGAACTTCGATTTTTTCTTTGAAAAAGGAACAATAAACAATGGTAAACTTACAGTAAGTTCTGTTAAATTATATGTGGATGGTGCTCTGGGTTCTCGTGGAGCTCTATTACTTGAACCATATTCAGATGCTCCACATACGCTGGGTTTGCAAATAAAACCACAAGCATATTACGATAGTGTTTGTAAACTGGCTTTCAAGGCAGGATTTCAGGTTAATACACATGCAATTGGCGATTCGGGAAACAGAATAATGTTACTATCTTATGCAAAATGTCTTAAAGGAAAAAACGACAGGCGATGGCGAATTGAGCATGCTCAGGTAGTACACCCAAATGATTTGAAACTTTTTAGTGATTACTCAATAATTCCGTCAATTCAATCCACTCATTGCACTTCTGATATGTCTTGGGCCGATGAAAGGTTAGGGCATGAACGTATTAAGAATGCTTACGCTTCTCACGATTTGCTTTTGCAAAACGGATGGGTAATAAATGGAACCGATTCCCCTATTGAAGACATTTGTCCATTAAAAACTTACTATGCTGCTATAAGCAGAAAGGATTTAAACGGATGGCCTGATAATGGGTTTCAAAAGGAAAATGCACTAAACCGCCAGGATGCATTACGTTCAATAACCATATGGCCTGCTAAAGGCAGTTTTGATGAAAACATAAAAGGCAGTATAGAAGTTGGAAAAGTTGCAGATTTTGTAATTCTTGATCAGGATATTATGCAAATACCCGAGCTTAAAATTCCAAAAACTGTGGTTATCGCCACTTATATTGATGGTAATGTTTTAACAGGTAAATAGTTAATTAAAAGTGATCAACACCTCAATTTTAATTTTCTCCAATGTCTCAATGTGAATTGTAATTTCCATATGAATAGATAAATTTCGGCATTATGGCAAAAATGATGTTAATAAGCATTACTTTTGCAGCCCCAAATTTTAAAACTATTTTAATGCAAAATATCAGGAATATAGCTATAATTGCTCATGTTGACCACGGCAAAACTACACTTGTCGACAGAATGCTCCATCAGGTAAAACTCTTTAGGGATAACCAGGATATGGGGGAATTGATACTCGACAGTAACGACCTTGAACGAGAGCGTGGAATTACAATACTTGCAAAAAATGTGTCTGTAAGATACAAAGATGTAAAAATCAATATTATAGATACACCTGGTCACTCCGATTTTGGTGGTGAAGTGGAGCGTGTTTTAAATATGGCTGATGGTGTAATACTGCTTGTTGATGCTTTTGAAGGCCCGATGCCTCAAACACGTTTCGTACTGCAAAAAGCTGTAGACCTTGGGTTAAAACCAATTGTTGTAATAAATAAAGTTGACAAACCAAACTGTAGGCCCGATGAAGTTTATGAGGCTGTTTTCGATTTGATGTTTAATCTGGGCGCTACTGAAGATCAACTTGATTTTCCGGTTGTTTATGGGTCATCAAAACAGGGTTGGATGTCGTCCGACTGGAATGCTCCAACCGACAATGTTGCTTATTTACTTGATCAGATTATTGAGCATATTCCACCTGCAAAATTTAACGAAGGAACTCCACAAATGCAAATTACATCGATGGATTATTCGTCGTATGTTGGAAGGATTGCCGTGGGGAAACTACATCGCGGTACCGTAAAAATGGGAATGCCTGTTTCACTTGTGAAAAGAGACGGAACTATTCTAAAACAAAAAATAAAAGAACTCTACTTATTCAAAGGTCTGGGCAAAGAAAAATGTAAGGATGAAGTTAAATCGGGTGATATAATTGCAATTATGGGTCTTGAAGATTTTGATATTGGTGACACAGTTGCTGATATTGTGAATCCTGAGGGGCTTCCTGCTATAAGGATTGATGAACCAACTATGAGTATGGTTTTCACAATTAATAATTCTCCATTTTTTGGTAAAGAAGGGAAGTACGTAACTTCGAGGCACTTGCGCGACAGATTGTTTCATGAAACTGAAAAGAATCTCGCATTAAAAGTTAAAGAAACAAACTCAGCCGATTCGTATCAAGTGTTTGGAAGGGGAATTCTTCATCTTTCAATTCTTGTTGAAACGATGCGGCGGGAAGGGTATGAATTTCAGTTAGGGCAACCAAAAGTTATAATCAAAGAAATTGATGGTGTTAAACATGAACCAATTGAGAGCCTTATAATATTAGTGCCAGAAGATTTTTCGGGTAAAGTTATAGATATTATAACAATGCGTAAAGGAGAATTCCTGAATATGGAACCTAAAAACGACAGGATGATGCTGGAGTTTAAAATACCATCGCGTGGAATTATTGGTTTGCGTAACACAATCCTTACAGCAACTGAAGGAGAGGCGATTATTGGTCATCGTTTTGATAGTTTTGAGCCATGGAAAGGAGAAATTAAAACCCGTAACAATGGTGCTTTAATATCAATGGAAACTGGCACTGCTATTCCGTTTGCCATTTTTAAGCTTGTTGACCGTGGTAAATTTTACATCCACACAAACGTGGAAGTATATGCAGGCCAAGTGATTGGCGAAAACAATCGTGGAGGTGATCTAGTTATAAATGTTAATAAAACAAAGAAACTATCTAACATGCGATCATCAGGATCAGATGATAAGGTGTTAATTCCTCCTCCAATGAAGTTTTCACTTGAAGAATATATGGAAATAATAAGAGATGACGAATATCTTGAAATTACACCTCGTTCTTTAAGGTTAAGAAAAATCCTCCTCAATGAAACCGACCGAAAAAGATTATTGAAGATATAGAGGGGTAAAGGTATATGGGTGTAGGGTATATGGGTATAGGGTATATGGGTGTAGGGTATATGGGTATAAGGTATATGGG
>JACKQG010000515.1_pt1 | contig 56366 bp, 48 predicted proteins | sample 8237621 | NCBI WGS metagenome assembly JACKQG01 (sample SAMN15677084, study PRJNA649215) | marine metagenome | biome: marine; feature: Black Sea; material: saline water; isolation source: suspended particulate matter (SPM) from the Black Sea western gyre | collected 2013-06-09/2013-06-10 | depth... | reverse complement strand
TACCGCAACGCGGTAAAGATACGCAAACTCTCGTTCTCATTCATTGATCAACTCAGGAAGGTGGCGCTAGTGCAATCGTCTTTTATCTGTAGCGGGATTCGCAAGAACTCCGAAACGGGATGGCTGAATTCTTGCGAATCCAGCTACGAGTTTGTCGCTACACGTATGTGACGACGCACTAGTGCGTCGTCCAGCCTTAATCTTGGGGTAGCCGGATTCGTAAGGATTCGGGCTTTGGTGTGCGACGCCCGATAAGCTCAGTTCGCGTTTTGCGAACACTCGAGGCGCGACCTTGTTACTCGACACCAAACTGAACAGCAAGTCGTACTAGGTCGGCTACGGAGTCGGCGTGCATCTTTGTGAAGATTTCTCGACGGCGATTCTCGACGGTACGAACACTCACATCGAGCCGACTTGCAATCACTTTATTCGGCAGTCCGGCAACAACCAGATCTAATACTTCGCGCTCAGACGGGGTGAGCGATTCGAACTGTTTCTGAACCGCTTGCTTTGCAGCGTCACCTTCACGCTGAACCACATCTCGCTTGAGCCCCTCGCGAATAGCGTCCCACAAGTCGTCATCGTCGTACGGTTTGTCGAGCATCGTCACGGCTCCATTATGCATCGCGCGAACGGTGAGCGGCGTCCTCGCAAAGGCCGTCAGGACGATCACGGGAATCGAGATGTGACGTTGCGCCAACTGCTCTTGAAGCTCGATGCCACTGATACCAACCATGCGAACATCGGTGACTAAGCAACCGGCCAAATCCGCGCCCTCGTCGCAGAACTCGAGAAACTCTTCGGCCGAAGAGAACGGTTTACATGTCAAGCCCATCGACGTAACTAAGGCACGAACCGAGGCCAATGCCTCCGCGTCGTCGTCAACAACAAATACCGTCGCTTCACTCTCCATCGGGCTCAACTCCCACGGCTAGCGGCAAAATAAGTCGAAACGTGGCACCGCCATCTTCGTTCGTTTCGCAGTCTAGTTTACCATCGTGACTTTCGACGAGCGTTTTGCAAATCGCTAACCCCATTCCCATCCCGTCCTCCTTCGTGGTAACGAATGCATCGAAGATAGGCGTCGTCGAATCCGGCAATCCGTGCCCTCGATCCACAACACTCACCTCGACGCGACCGGAACACGGTTCCGCACGAATTGTCAGTTTTCGCACATCGCATGTGGTTTCTGTCATCGCCTCGATCGCGTTTTGAATCAGATTCACGAGTATTTGCAAAAGCTGAACGCGATCGGCCCTCACGACGAGTGGTTCGCCAGTCACGTCGTGATCGGTGTGAATGGCGAGTCGACGGGTTTCATATGCTAATAACTGCACCGCCTCTTCGACAACCGCTCGGATGTCAAGGTCTTCGCGCTTCGGTGTCGAGCGACGCGAGAAATCGCGAAGCCTGCGAATAATCTCACCGGCGCGAGCGGCGGATTGGACAACTTGATCATTCCATTGGCGGGCCTCTTCCAGACGCGGATCATCGTATTCGTTCAATACGTTATGCGAGGCCTTCGCAAAGTTCAAGATGCTATAAAGCGGCTGCCCCAACTCGTGAGCGATTCCCGCGACCATTTCTCCCATCGTACTGAGGCGAGCAACGTGAATCAGTTTCTCGCGGTGAGATTGGAGTTCTTCGTCGGCGCGCTTTTGCTCTGTGATATCGCGCATCGAGCCAATCGTCTGTGTGACATGACCTTCCGGGGCGCGTTTCAATACGCGATCGCGACTGATACACGTGCGCCATGAGCCATCCGCGTGACGAAGTCGGATTTCCGTCTCGAGAATGTCTTCGTCGCGGACGTGGATCCAACGTTCTAATAACTCGCCAAGGCGACTCATGTCGTCCGGATGCAGATTATCGGTGACCAGCGATGCTCCCATCGCATAGATTTCCTCGGGCGTATAGCCAAGTTCCTCTTTGACTTGAGCACTGATGAAGATGCATTTCAAGTTGATGAAGTCGAGAACATAGGTGACGTGCGGCGATGCGTCCGTCGCGGCGTGAACTAGCTGACGACTTTCCTTCAACTCCTGTTCGATCCTAGCTCTCTCACGCGAGTTAAAGATCATCTGCCCGAGTAACGTTACGCGTTGCGAAATCACATCGGACCACTCGCGTTCGGCGCCGAGGCAATCAAAACAAAGCGCACCGACCGTCCGGCCAACAATCCGAATCGGTGCTGCGATCGTCGATCGGACGCCATGTTTCTGATAGATCTCCCGCTCTGCACGTGCGGTTTCGGGTAATTCGTTCGTGTTTGGTATCGCGATAATTTCACCAAGGAGCAGCTTGTGAAATGTCCATGGAACCTGGGAGTTTGTGTTGCCTTGCAATCGAGGCATCGCCGACTCCATCCCCGATCGATGCCACTCGTGCGTGCAATCAAGAATCTGGTAGTCGTCCGAAAACTGAAAGAGCAAAACGCGATCGACAGCCATGTAAATGCCAATTTTCTTTAACGCTGCATCGACAGCCGCTGAGACTTCCGGCATCGATAGGCTCACGAACCCCGATGCGAGCTTTGCAATCAACCGTTCGAATCGTAAGCGTTCTTCGAGCGCCGCCTCCGCTGTCATCCGCTCCGTTAAGTCGTGCGAAACGATCTGTACGCCGAGGATCTCGCCACTGCTGTTCTTGAGCGGGTGAAGGATTGACCAATACCAGCGCGTCCCGTCCGGAAGTCTAACTTCGTCTTCGAACGTAAGCTCTCGATCATTGTCGATCACCTCGCGAAAACGACGGACGTATTCATCTGCATCTTGCGCCGGGAAATAATCGTAGACGGTTCGCCCGGCGACATTCTCCGGCGAATCGCCCAAGTTCGTCGCGCCCTTGTTGGTTACATAGAGGAACTGACCGTCGCGATCCATATACGAAACGGGAAATCCAGAGTTATCAAGCAACAAGCGGTATCGAGCTGCGAGCTCTTCGGCGATGTTTGCCGAATCAGTGATCTGCAGCGCCATGGCGAAACGCTTTGCCTCACCCTGCAAAGCCGTGGCTCCCATCTTGCTTTCATCTCGGTCTGTCATCCATGCTTCCTCGCCGCATCAATCGCCAATGATTATGCGTTAGCATCGATCGTGAACCAAGCCGAGTGGAAGAGAGAAGATCGAAGCATCGGCGTGATGACAAAAAAAGGCGGTCCGAGCAGGGATTGAATGACCCAGGTGTCAGCGAATTGCCAACACCTGCTGCCGCCATCGGATCCCCCGCGACGAGACCACCTTCGAGAAATCATCGGACATTCGTTCGAACCGTGCTATCGTAATCTCCCGAAAAGTGATGTGGATAGCCACAATGCGTGCGAGTCTTGGCAGCGAATACATAGGAAAGAGCGCTGTTTCGCCTTAACGATCCTTGTTGCGGCTCCGCTCATTCAAGTAGTCCGACAGAAGATCAGCAAGCGGATCGACGGTACTTGTCAGGATGTATTCGCATTGATTTCGATCTGAAATCGACTGCACGCCCTCGCGAAATCGCTGAAACAAACTCAGGTACTCGCCACGGACGTCGGCGGCGGCGAGTGGAATGTTGCCGTCGTCTTCGAGACCGACAATCCGCAACATCCCATCGAACGGGAAACGAACTTCATCCTCATGCAACACGTGAAACAGGAGGACTTCGTGTCGGTCGTACCGCAATCGCTGAATACCCTTCTCCAACTCGTCGATGTCGCCAAAGAAGTCGCTGAAAATCATTACGATCTCGCGTCGTCCCAGCCGACCGGCCACTTCACTCAAACACGCGCCGAGCCTCGTTTTCTCGGTCGTCGCGCTCCGATCCAACTGATCTCCCATGCGGAGAATCTGTTCAAGCGAGTTTCCAGGCGGCACGAATTGCCGAACGCGGTCGTCGAACAGCGCTAAAGAAGCTTTGTCGCTTTGCCGTACGACTGAGAAGGCGAGCGTCATCGCCAAACGTGATGCATACGCAAGCTTTTGTTCGGCGGCTTCGCCATAGCGCATCGAAGCACTTGTATCGAGCACAAAGTTACAGACAAAGTTCGTTTCCAACTCGTACTGTTTGACGAAGTACTTGTCGCGATTAAAGAAGACACGCCAGTCGATATGCTTCGGATCATCGCCTGGCACATACTCGCGATGCCCCGCAAATTCAACGGCGAACCCGGACAACGGCGACTTGTGTGCCCCCGCCATGTTGCCAACGATCAAATCACGCGGCTCAAAGTGCCGATCTGCAACCAGCGCCAAAACGGCCGGATCAATATATCGAGATAGAATCGTTCGCATTCGTCACTGGTCGTTGGGATTTGGGACTTCCGCGCGTGGCGGCTCGTACCGTTTGTCCGACGGCACTGCATCCAATAACATTTCGATCAACGCTTCGCTGTTCAAATGCTTCGCCTGTGCAGCATAGTTGCCGGCAATCCGGTGCCGTAGTGCTGGTTTCGTCACCGCTTCGACATCCGCAACCGTAGCGTGATGGCGACCGTTCAACACGGCTCGGGATTTGGCACACAAGATAAGAGTAATCAAACCGCGCGGCCCAGCGCCCCAACTGATCCATTGATTTACGAAATCAGGTGCTTCGTCAGTGCCAGGGCGCGAAGCCCGTACTAGGGCCCAAGCATACCCCAGCACTTGGTCGCTTACCGGAACACGTTTCACAAGCTCCTGAAGCTCAAGAATCTCGTCGCCAGACATACACGGTTCGATCGACCCCAGTTGACCACTCGTAACACGTCGCGCGATCTCCCATTCGTCGCTTCCGGTTGGATAGTCAACCTTGATGTGCATTAAGAATCGGTCGAGCTGCGCCTCAGGCAGCGGATAAGTCCCTTCTTGATCCAATGGATTCTGGGTCGCCAGCACGAAGAAGGGCGACGGCAACAGATGACGTTCACCACCGGCGCTAATCTGCCGCTCCTGCATGGCTTCGAGCATCGCCGCCTGTGTTTTGGGTGGCGTCCGATTGATTTCGTCTGCAAGAAGAAAATTCGCAAATATCGGACCGGGAAGGAATCGATAGCGGCGCTCACGAGTTTCGGGATCTTCTTGAATGACTTCCGTTCCAGTAACGTCGCTCGGCATCAGGTCGGGCGTGAACTGAATGCGGCCAAAACTCAGATGCAGCGACTCGGCGAGAGAGCTCACGAGCAATGTCTTCGCCAACCCCGGAACGCCTTCGAGCAACGCGTGACCACCTGACAGCATCGTGATTAAGACCTGTTCGATCACTTCGCCCTGGCCGACGATCACCTTATTTAGCTCATCGCGGATCCGGTGATACGACACTTGACACCGCTCAACGGCAGCGACATCGCCTTGCTCTCGTTCAATCGTTTGTTCGGTGGTCAATGGAATACGCTCTTGTTGTATCTTCGTTTAATCACTAGTTTGAAAATATCGCTGCAATCTCATCTCGTAGCCTCGCGGCGGTGGCCGACGGGTCGCTGCGCGTACTCGATTCTGAAGTGCTGCGGGTAAACTCAAGAACCATGCTTCATTCTCGAACTTCCGTGCTTCGACGTCTATCGCTTGCTCGGAAAGGGTGTTCGATCCCGAATCACGGGTTGTACCACTCGACGCCTCATTTTTCGAGGTGCTGTCCGAAGGAGTGTTGCTCTCGGAAGGATTCCCCGCTTCCATCGCTTGCTGCGCATCGGCGAGTTGCGATTGTACTTCAGCTGCCGCCTCCATGAGAGAATTCTCCGCATTATCGACCGCTTGGAGGCGGCTTTGCTCGGCCGAGGGTGAACCATCGTCCAGCGACTCCAGTGCTTTTGCAACCGCATCCTGGGCTTCATCAAGTTGCATTTCGACTTCGTTACTCAATTGACTTGCATCATCTGCTTCCTCAAGCGACTCGGCGATTGCCGCTTCCAGCTCTGCGGCAGTCGCAGGATCATCGGCTACGAGTTCGCCTACCTCGGCCTGTTTCTCGACCAGCTCGTCCAAGGACGAACTAAGCTCCTCCAGCTGCGCCGCACGATCCGCAAGCGCGTCAGGATCAAGAGACTCAATATTCAAGTGCCTTGAGATTTCGTCCAGCAAGCTAAGCACCGCTTCTTGCCGTTTCATCGCTGGCCTTTTCTCGCCTTCGTCAAGAAGCTGCACCGCCTCTTCAGCTGCATCAGTAGCCGCAAGCATCTGTTTATCGACGCGTGCTAGTTGGCTAAGTGGTTCCCGCAGCTGACCGAGTTGCTCGGCAATGCGGCGTTGCTTTGCCGCGAGGTCCTCGCGTTGCTTCGATTCGGACAACTCGGTCGACTCGGTCAGCTGCCGTACCTCCTGTTGCTCTTTTACCGTTCTCTCAATCGCTTCGATCGCCTTCCGCCGAGCCTCCTCCTCGAGCTTGTCGCCTTGCTGCAGTAGGCGCAACGCTTCCTGCAGTGCCCCGACGATCGCTTGCTCATCGCGACGAGCGTCTTCGTAGTCGCCAGATCTTAATAACTCAGCCACACGCGCAATGTGCTCCTTTGTCTGTTCATTTGTCAAATGATCGAACACAGTCGTCGCAACAATGCGTTCTTGTCCAATCACTTCCTGGCCTTGCTGAAGCGCCAACACGAGCTGGTCGTAAAGGACGTCAAGATCCAAGTGTGATTGAACGACGTCCTGCGCCGGCCTCCGCCGCTCTGAATTCGGTTGCGACATCAGCCTGTCCGTCGCAGCGATCGCTTGCATTTCCAACGTGATCATCTGCCGCGCCAAGATGATCGTTCGTGAAGATCTCAGTCGCCCGCGAAGCCGGTGACGCTCTGCCATCATCGCGACAGCAACTTGTCGCGCGGCGACCCTCGCTTTGGACAACGACTCGCTGCGGGCTGCGGCTTGCGCGGTCTGTAAATCTGTCAATAGACGCGTTAGCTGCTCCATATCCTGCGATGCGAGCTGATCGATCTTTTGACGCGATGCTCGGATCTCCGCATAGATCGACTGCTCGGAAAGTCCGTTCTCTTCCAGGTGACGTAATTGGATATCAAATACAGATGCAACCAACTCATTCGCCAACGCGCGGGCCTGTGTGTGAGCTTCAAGACGGTTTCCAACACTGACAAACTGCTGCGCCGCTGCAATTCCGGTCTCTGCCGCGACGAGCAACACCACGTAACAAGCAATTCGGCGATGGATCATCGTTCGGTCTCCAAGCCTAGTTCCTTTTCAATCGCGTCGGTCAAAATCTGTTCGGCGTCGGCATCGGAGCGCAGAATCGCTTCCAAAACGGCGCGTTCATCCATGACCTCAAGCTCGATCGATTCGGAGTTCGTAGAAACTCCCGATGAAGTGCCACGATAGTCCGTGACTTCTAACCATACGAGGACTTTGTCGCGTTTGACGAGCTTGAGCGGACTCAAGTCGAGACTGTATTCGGAGCGGATGGTCGATTTGTTCATCGGACTTGACGCACCCGAAGAATGGAGCTCGATCGAAACTGGTTCGGTTTGTACATCCTCCGGTCGTCGCGTCTCGGATCTTCTCGCGTGCATCACGATCGCGCCGATTCCAAAGTCGTCTTCGACCGTGTAAGCGATCGAAGGGCGAGCGTTTGGCATCACAACTTGGTGCAGCGACGCGAGCGCGGCAACTGGTGCGAGATCTTGCTTGACTCGAATGGCACCTTCGATCGGATGGTAGGTCCCCAGTCCGTCCTCATCCAAAACGGCGACTCTAAATTGAAAGCCGTTTGCCACACGCGTAAGCCCGGCTGATGCTGCGTCCAGATGCCAACTTGTCCCCGAGTCGTCGGTCGGTGAAAAGGTAACCGACTCGCGTTCGGCATCTTGCTCGTCGTCTTTTACGATCTCGAATCGGGCTTGCTTCAAACGCTTTCGATTCGTGCAGCGAATGGCAAACCGGACCGTCGAACCTTCCATTACTTGGGCGTGCTGCTCGTGCTGGCGAATTTTTTCGCGTTGCATGTACACGGGAGCCTCGACTTCGATCGTCAGCTCGACAATCGGACGACGAATGAGCGCGATGCTGCGTGATTCTGCTTCCGCGTCGCCAACCCGTAATGAATACTCCAACGGCTCGTTCACCATCGGCCCTTCGGCTGCGTAAATCGCGGTGTCGACCGCTGTATCGATGCGTTTTAGCACCAGGCTTGTCGAGTCGCCGGTTTCGACTCCTCGCAATCTCGCGATGGCTTTGTCGGGGGTGACACCGGAGCACTTGACGCGAAACATAACCGCTTCGCCCTCGACGACGCGAGCTGCATCCGTCCGTCCATTGATGGCAACTTCTTCGATTTGCGTCCGAGTTGGATATTTCGCGTCGCCCAACCACAAACGATTCCAGAACGCGCGCGCATGATCGGGAAATGCGAGCCAACAAACCAAGACTGCTACCACGGCGAGCGTGGCGTGGCGGGCCGCTCGCCGCGCGTCGTGTTTCGGTACAACCGAGCGAAAGTCCAGCGTCTCTGAGATCCTTGCTGTTCGATCGACGACGGCTCTCTGAAGCTCTCGTGAACCAACGCTGCTGCTAGCCGTCGTGTCGAATTGCAATGCAGCCACGAGATCACTGTCCACACGATTCGTCTGTTCTAACAGCAGCGCGATGTCGACGATTGTCTCATGCGTCAAAAGGTCCGAAGTGAAGTGACGGAGCATTCGCCAACTCACTACACCGACGACCACCGCGATCACGATTGAACGAGGCACGACTTCCAAACGAAATGAAAAGTCGGCGAGCAGTAATACGAATAGTGCGATGACATCTAGCATTACACCGCGCGCGATGACCGTTTGCCAACGCGTAAACGCACGACGGCTTCGTAGCCTCGCAAGCTTCGCCCGAAATGTTTGTAATTCACTCATCGTAGAAACGCTAGTTTTCGAAGCGTCCATTCGCTAAGCATTAATCCAACGATGAACAAGAACCACAGCGGCGTGTTCCAAAGCGCAACTTGCCGATGTTCTTGCTCGAATGTTGGCTCGAGTTCTAGTTCACGAATCATTTTATCAACTTGCGAGATATCATAAGCCTTGCCGCCCGTTGCTGCTGCGATTCGTCGTTGTAACTCCGAATCACGGATCACTTCTCGTTTCTCGAGCGAGATCTCTGAGGCGACGCAGGTTCGTTCGTAAGTCTTGTCGGTGATCGGGTCGGTAATTCGTACCGAATAGCGTCCCGCCGACGAGATCGGAATAATCGTTTCGAAATGACCGGGCTGCGATGATTGCAGTGAGAGCTTCCGAGTCGCCTGACCGTCCTCGGTCGGATACGAAAGATCCGCAATGAGCGCCCCTTCGGTCAGTTGGCTCAGTCCCAACGGTTGATACTCGTCGTCGAACGCATCAACGCTGAACATCGCGTCCTCGCCGACAGGGAAAACATGACGATCGAACTGAGCAACGAATCGTTTGTCGGCACCGACCGCATGACTCATCCCAAGACGATAGATTAGCTGCGACCAAAATCGCTGGTAGTAGCGATTGCCATATCGCCTCCTCAGACGCCACATCTCATTGAAACCGACATAAACAACTTGCCCTTTTCCATAAGGTCGAATCGCTATCAACGGCTGTCGCGTCTTGCCGTCGTCGCACAGATCGGTCGGATGTTCCGCGAGGACTTGGGAGTGCTCGTGAAGTCCGGCGACTGGCTGATACCAAGGCAGCTTCCCCAAATTATTCCAGGCAGCCGCATCTTCCGCTTCAGTCTCGGCAAGTTGCATGAACGGATACAGCGCCGCGCCGCTCGTCCGCTGGAGCATATACTCACTCTGATCGCGCAGTCTCGAATCAGCATTGACGATCACCGGTAGCATCTTCGCAAGCGGCGTGTCGGCGAGTTGCCCAGGGCCAAACCTTGGACCAGCGACAACAACTAAACCTCCTCCGAGACGACTGACGAATTCTTCCGCCAGATCACAGAACTCAGGAGTGAACAATTCACTCGGAGCATCGCCGATAAAGAACACATCATTCGCATAAAATTCACTTCGCGGCGAAACGAGAAAGTTGTTAAACAACGTGTTTTCCGATCGAACATTTTCGGCAGCTGATGCAAGGTAAGCCCGGAACCCATCGCGGCCAACCAGGTCATCGCGCCCGAATACTTCTTTGATTTGACGCCACTCCCAATTCGGTTCGTAGTCCACATAGGTGATCCGAAGGTAGTCCTCAATCACTCCGATCTGCCGAGTCGCTACGTTGTTTTCGAGCAGCACTTCTCGATCGAACGAGGTTACTTTCGCGACAAGCTCCACGACACCCGCGGTCTCCGGAACGAAGGTCAGCTCCAACGTCTTGGTCGCCGCATCTAATGTGACCGTCCGCTCGTCGGCTGATTGAACTGGTCGGTCCTCGCTCGTAGCTTCGTACTCCAACGGCCTGGCCTCCAGTGTTACCGTGGCATCTTGTAGATCGAGACCACTTTGTCGGAGGTCAATCGTTATGGTCGTAGGCTCTCCGCGCTTCACCTTCATCTCGGTTCGCATGTCGATCGCAATGTCGGTTAACTCGGTCGCGCCAAGTCCAACGCTGTGAACTCGAATGCCGATCGACGAGATCGCCGTCAGTAGTTCGTCTCGCTTCACTCCGCTCGAAGTGTCCACGAAATCACTGAGCACGATCGCGGTGGCTGGAGCTGATCGTGGGAGCGAAGCTAAGGCGCCGAGTAAGGGAGTCGTCTTGCCTTCACCAACCAGTCCGCTCTCAATCTTCTGACGATCGACCTTACTGAGGGCATCATTTGCCAACTTAAACAGCTCGACATGACACTTGGCTTCCTCTTCAAGTCGCTGGACAAGGGCACCGCCTTGGTCGCTCAAGAGGCGACGCAGTTGCTCCGTCCGAGTCACGGGGCCCGAATCGCCGTCTTGCACATCGGCAACGGTCATGCTTTCGGAATCGTCGGCGACCAGATAAACCGTAGGTAATCGCAACACGGTCGCGCCGCTGTGAACGACGGGCGCGGCAAGCGTCACAAGAAGGAAGCACAACAACGCCGCTCTTACGAACGTCAGCGTCAATCGCAGCGCGCGCGTGTTACAACTTTCGTAACGTCGGTAGAAGACGACAACACCACCGATTGCGAGCAGGCAGCAACCTAAAAGCGCCCACATCTGTTCGCCTACCCACGGTGCCGCGAATGACACGCTGATCGAGTCAACCGATCGAACATTCTCGAAACCGAACAGCCAGCCTAGGTATTGTGTCATGTCGCCCACTCCGCTTCCCGGATTGAGCGGCGATGACGATGAGCCGAAACAAGCGTCAACGTTTCCGCCATCAGCAGAGCGAGTACGACGAGCGTTAACCACCACCAAAGCCCATGAGCCATCGTGGGCGAATCGGTCAGGCTGATCTCGTCACTCGATCGCGCCAGACTGACGTTGATGTGCTGCGCCAACGCTGCGATCTTGGCGTCGTCCACTGAAGTGAGATCCGATTCCGCTGGGTCACCGTTCAGCGCGAGTTCCATTTCCCATATCGGATCGATCGTCTTTACAGTTCCATTTTCGTCGTGCGACATTGCCGCAACTTTGTAGACTCCGCGGCGATAGGCGTCGCGAATCGTCACTCCGAATCGCTCACGATCAAGAAAGTCGGATTCAACTGGCGCGGCGACACCGTGATCGGGACGCTCGATCATCACGGTCGCATCTTGGGCCACGACCGGCAGCTCGATTTGCAGGCCAGATTGAGTCGTCGCATTAGGATCGTCGAGAGTCGACCGGAGCATTTCCCGTGCGAGTCGGTCAAGCATTACAACCGCGTTCGATTTCGATAACGTATTCCAATCCGAGGTGATCGCCGAGGCGAAGAACAGCACTCGACCTTGATCAATATCGCGCTCGACGAGCAGTGGCGATTCACTCTCATCCTCTAACCGAGCGACAACATGATAGGCGGATGCAAAGTCTGGCGACTCATCGATTTCCGTCCACTTGAAAAACAGCGGTTCTGAATACAAATCTTCTAGCATCTCGTCGGAACTTCCCGGCAGGCGCAGCCATTGGCTGTTCCGCAAGCTTTCGAACGAAATGAAAGTTGGTGTTAACCGGATCGACGGATCAGATTGCGATTGGCGGAGCGAACGGCCACGCGTGTTCCCCGTCAGCGGCGCAGGGAGAATTCCGTTGCCATCAAGCCACGCAAGTTCGTGCCATTGCCGCGCCGAGAAGTCGCCGCCAGCTGCGATCAACAGCTGCCCTCCGTCTTCCACGAACTTTCGCAGTACGGCGACGCTTTCGCCAGGACTTCGCACTCCCGCCAGAACGACCAGCCGCGCGCCTTCGATCGCATCCGCATCGAGATCTTCGATTGTCACATGACGCTGGCCAACAACGACTTCACGCAGATCGTCCTCACGGTCACTCCGTAGGAGTCGACGCAACGATCGCGTTTCGCCAAGCCGACTGAGTCGAACGTCTTCTCTATCCGCCCCGAATTGGTCGACGAAAACGATTGGCAGTCGAGAGATAACTGGTATCAACGCATGACAAGTGTCGTCGATTGTCAATCGATCCGGGGTAATCACAGCTTTGATCGGTATGTGAACCGAGCCACTAGCTGCATTGGTGATGAATGAATGCCGAAATGTCACGAGCTGAGAGCCTTCGCCCGCTTGAAGGGTGACGCTCTTCGAACCGACCAATTGCTCGTCAACCAACAACGAGACTTCCGCTTGCCGCACCGAGTTGCCGCCACTGCGCCCGACGCTCACGTGAATCGTTGACACGGTGCGAGCTTCGGCGAATCCATCTTGCACGTCGATCATGGCAACCCACGTGTTATCGCGTTGTCGTGGTGAGATGTTGACGACCTGGAGCTGTTCCACTTCGCCAGCGTCACCTGCTCCCGCTACGCCTTTCCAAGTTACATTTTGTTGATCGGTAAAAAAGACGATTCGATGCGGCAGATCCGCTGCTCGATGTGCGACCGCATTAGCCCCGGCGAGCACTTCCTTGATGCTCGCCGAGAGATCGGCCACTTCGATGCTCTCGATCACCGAGCAGGCCTCTCGAAAGTCTGTCATCGGCTCTTGCGAAGCGGCAGTGGCGTCTCCGCATGACGCCAACACAGAGACCTGGCTCCCCTCAGGCATGCGTTCGATGAGCTTGACCGCGGCTTGCTTCGCGAGGGTCGACAGCGAGCCTTGGAGTGTCCGATACGACATGCTCAGGCTGTTATCGATCACGACGATAGCGTGGATTGGTCGTGGGCCGACATGCATATCTTGCTGTGAATAATAAGGCCGCGACAGCGCCAATCCGAAAAATAGCACGGCGAGCGAGCGTAACGCCAAGAGTATCGCATCGCGGAGTTGGATGACACGCCGATTTCGTTTGATCGCTTGTTGCAAAAACTCCATCGCGCCCCAATGAAGCAACTGATGTCGGCGTCGATTGAGAAAGTGAATCAAGACCGTGCCAGCCGCCCCGGCGACTCCGGCCGCTGCGAACTGCCATGCGCCAAGAGATGGTAGCCAATTCATGGCGCTGCCTCGTCTGTCGCCTTTCGCTCCGCGAAGGGTCGCTCGTTTGCGGAGCGAGCAACGACATTCTCTTGCAGAATTGGCAAATATCGGTTCGGCATCGCGAGGGTGAAGCAAGCGACCGCCGTGCCAAACAAGTCGCCCGGTTTGCCGCCAACTTTGCCACCGCCATTGGCTCCATTGTCGCGCCACGAGCCATGAACGGCGTCGTCACCTGACGCAAGCATTTGCGAAACGACGAGGTAATCTCGAAGCGTCGAGTAGTGCTCATCCCAAGCGGGACCACCGCCTTGATAAAGAGCCTGAGCTACGTAGTACAGCGTATACGCATCGAAAGGCAGCGTGCCATTACGACGCGACTCCGGCAACTCGGCGATTGCGGCGAGAATCACATCCATGTTCTTGCCGATTCGCCAATCGTCATACTCGCCGAACTCTTGCAGGCAGACAACTCCCGCCGCCGCCATCGCAATCGTCTCACCGCCACCACCCTTGCTGTACGCGAATTGACCTGGGCCAACTTGCAGCTGAGACTCGGTAACTGATTTGTCACCGTGCTTGGGCCAGTAATGGTCACGCACCGAGACAATCGCGGCCTCGATAACTTCGGGGGGGACGTCCAGGCCGCTATCGGCGGCGCTCCGCAACGCTTTGGCTTGCATCACGACGAGACTCAAGTCATGCCCGCGCCCCAATCGCCGCGCTCGATAGTCCCAGCCGCCGTCACCGCACTGAGTATCTTGAATCAGACGCAGCGCGCGATCGAGAGTCGTGTGCAGACGTCGATCACGTGTCGTCGTCATGCCATAAGCTTGTCCCAGAACGAACGTCGACAATCCGTGATTGTACATATCGCGTTGCGAGTTCGAGATGTTCAGCAAGCCAGTTGGCTTGGCGTTGTCGACGATGTAGTCGAGCGCCGATTGAACAACGTCTCCGTACCGTCCACGCCCCGGCGCATGTCCGTTGGATAAAAACGCAAGAACGCCTAAGCTGACCAGCCCAATATCGTTCGATGACCAATTTGCGTCACGTCCTTGGTTCTTGGCCAACCATTCTAATCCACGCTCCAGAGCTTGTTCGCTCTCTCGAGTTATCTCCCACTCGCCCTCCGCGCGGACTTGCTGCGCGGTGGCAGCAACAAGTGATAGGGAAATCAAGAACCGAAAGGCCATAAAAGGAGTGCTGGCTGGAGGATAGTGCGGTAGGGATGTCCTTCCAGTGTAGCGGAAGTCACATTTGATCGCGCGATCGCTCGGCCCTACTTTGCTCCGGCGAGAACACCGCAATGAATCAGCGTCGGAATCATCTCGCTTGTCGTCAGTCCTGCATCTTTGAGCCAGCCGTGATACTCTGCTTGGCTGTACGCACGTCCTTCGGTCAGGGTGAACAAAGCTGCCGAGTAAAGAGCAATCGGCAGCGGGCCATCTAACGCGTCGTTCAAGAACACATCGTGGATCAGTAATCGCCCCGCGGCCGGCAGCGCCTCGGCACAACGGTTTACGAGTTGTCGGCATTGCGGCACGTCCCAATCGTGCAAGATGTTCGACAACAGTGTGACTTCGCAGTCGGTCGGCAATGGATCAGCGAACATGTCTCCTTCACGAAGCTCTAGTCGATCGGCAACGCCATAGTTCTCCGCCATTTCTGCCGCAACTTTCAAGACTTCGGTGTGGTCGAGTACGATCGCTTGCAGCTGCGGATGCTTCTGCAACAGCGCGATGCTATAGATCCCTGTTCCGCCACCTACGTCCAATACGCGAGTCACGCCGTCCATCGGCAGTCGCTCGGCCAACACCGGTGCTACATTTTTGGCTCGACCAGCCAATGCCAGCGTGAAATGTCGCGCCAGATCTTGCTGATCCATCGCAGACTTGGTGCCTTGGCGGAAGATAAATGCGGCACCGCCGTCGCCACTGACATCGGCCGGCTGATTAGTCCGCAAACGCTCGACCATCTCCAAGACACCGGGGCTCGTCGCCGCCAGCCCTATATAATCGGTGACCTCGAACGCCGTTCCGGGTGCCAGATGTTCCGCTGCCATCGGAGCGAGTGCCAATCGCTCGCTGTCGCCGTTCTCAATGAACCCCATCGCGCGCAGTGCTGTAACAAGCACCACGGCTGGTCGCTCAGCAATACCTAACGCATGGCGGAGTTCATCAAACGACTTCGACTCGTCAGCCAACAATCCGAACACATTGAAGTGCGCAACGGCTGCCGTGAGCAGTTCCGTTCCATAGCTGCCACGAAAGTGTTCGAAGATAGACGTTGGATCGGTGGTCGGCGTGTTGATCGCCGAGGCTCGTTGATTGGACAAGCGACTCGTCTCCGTCGAGAATTGCGATTCGGAATGTGGCGAAATACCGCAGGCTTAGCTGTTCGCCGCCGCGAGCAAAAGTTCGACCGCATCGTGACCGCTCATTCCGATTTCGACTCCGAGTTCCTTGGCCTTTGGAGTCATGTCGACGATCTTCGCTTCAAAGAGGTCTTCGGGATCGACCAAGGGGTTCTCAGGAGTTCCCTTTGCGATCGCAATCGCTTGTCCAAATTCGCCGGCCGTCTTTACGTCGTAGATCCCGCAGCCAACGATGCCTGTCTCGGTCAAGATCGAGCAGTATTGTCCGTTCTGCCAGCGGTTGCTGATGCCAATCGCACAACCGTTTTTGAATTGAATTGGGCGCGAGATTGTTCGTGGAAGTGGGTCGTTCATTGTTTCACCTAGATTTTTGGGCGACCTTGTCGAGGAACGCTGATCGTCACTGATAGACGCTAATGAAGAGACGAGCAGAAGCGGTTCGTTCTATCAGCGCCTCGACGTGAATTAACTTACTTGTCTTTAGTGAATTAGCGTTGATCAGCGATGATTAGTGTTCCCGCTGTTTCATGCTATCCAGGGGGCTCGAAATGCCGAGGTCGGCGAACAAAACTTGGGAGCAATTGTACCCCGGAAGTCCCGTGATGTTACCTCCCGGATGGCAGCAAGATCCGCAAAGATACAGCCCCGAGATGTGGGCTCGGTAGTGGCCGGCTCCAGGAAACGGTCGATGATAGCCAACCTGATCGTTGGCAAACGCACCAACGAGTAGATCACCGCCTCGCATGTTTGGGAGCATGCGTTCGGTGTCCAGCGGGCTGCGAGTGAAAGATTCGATAGTCGCATCGGTAATGTTAGGCGAGTATTGAGACCAAAGTTCAAGCATCTTGGCTCCGTGCTTGTCCTTCACAGCGTCCCATTCGCCAGGCTGGCCGTTCAAGGCGTACGGCAGCTTCTCCCACATAAACGCCGTGTGACGATCGGTCGGTGCTTGTGTCGTATCAAACTGCGTCGGGCACGCGCCCCACATAACTGTCGGTGGAATCGTTCCAGCTTCGTGGTGAGTGACGATTTCCGAGAACTGATCAACGTGATCCAACCCAAGAATCACCATCAAGGCGTCGTTCGCTTCAGCGTCGTTGTAGCGAGGTGCCTCACGCAAGTTCAGATTCAGCCCGAACAGCGGAGCTAACAAGTTGTATTGGAAGTTACGAGCCTTCTCGATCCACTCGGTCGGAAGATGTGCAGAGTCGATCAGATCGAGAAAGGTCTGTTGCGGATTGAGGCCAGAGGCGATGAACCGTTTCGCCTCAATCCGCTCTCCGTCAGTGGTCTCGATCGCGACGGCTCGGCTGTTCTCGACGACGATCTTCCGCAGCGATGTTCCCAGCCGCGTGTCACCGCCCGACTCCTGAATGGCTTTGGTCAATGCCACCGCTAACTGCTTCGAGCCACCAACACACATCTGGGCCATCGCGTCGCTGGCCAGCAAAGCAGGAATGTGATGGCCGAATCCAGGCTGACGCAAATCGACTTCGCGCAGACCGTTGAAGAACAACATGCCTGCTTGAACCGCTGGATCTTCAAACTCTCGTTGAACGAACTCCAACGGGGAGAACTGACTGGTTTCGAGCAACAGCCGCCCTTCAGCCGATTGCTGTAATCGTCGTCGTCGTTCGACGAGTGGCATCGGTGGTGATTGCGACTCCGGAACGAGGATATTCTGGACGATCGGGCGAAACGCGTCGCGCCATCGTTGCAACGTCTCGGCATCGCGAGCATTGAAGGTCGCAACCGATGCCGCGGTCTTGTCGAAGTCATTCCACCATTGCAACGATCGCCCATCGCGACAGAGCATCGTGACGTTTAAGTCAGGTTGAAAGTAGCTCGCACCGTGACGAGCCAACTCGAGATCGCGATACCACGGCAGCTGTGTGAGGCCACGGTGAAAGAACGAATGAATGTTGTGACGGAATCCAGAACCGAGGGGATGTTCGATCGTCGACAAACCGCCACCCAGTTCTTCACGGCGATCGATCGACAGGGTCTTTAGGCCGGCGCGTCCAGCGTACGCTTGCAGCACAAGGCTGTTGTGCCCCGTGCCAAGAATGATGCCGTCGTATTGCATACTCGTGACTACGCCAGAGCTTCCGCAATCACTTGCCCGTCAACCAATGGCAGCATGCGACCGGTGCGATCGGCGATCGTCAGATGCGGATCGATGCCAAGCAGATGATACATCGTGGCAAGAAGATCCTTGGGGCTGATGGGGCGATCGGCCACGTCCGAACCATGCTGATCAGAAGCTCCAACGATGTGCCCGCGTTTCACTCCGGCTCCTGCTATCAACGAAGTGTAGACTCGCGACCAGTGATCGCGACCGCCGCCTTTTGCCTTGTTGATCTTCGGCGTTCGTCCGTGTTCGCTCGTGCAAACGACAAGTGTCTCGTCGAGCAAGCCGCGCTGATCGAGGTCGGTGATCAGCCCGTACCAGCCCATGTCAAAGCCAGGACAAAGTTCGTTCTTCATTCGAGCGTAGTGATTCCAGTGCGTGTCCCATCCCGTACCAGCCAGGCCATACTCGTCCCAGAAGACGGTTGCGACGCGAGTCCCGGCCTCGGTCAGTCGCCGCGCGGCAAGACAAGCTTGGCCAAACAATGTCGCGCCGTATAGTTCACGCGTCTTCGACGGTTCGCGACGAATATCCAGAGCGTTCGCCAAACCATCCGATTCGAGAATTGCGAGCGCCGACTCCTGGTGACGCGTCAGCTCCCTTCCGGCTCTCGAATCAACAAGTCGCGGTACCGCGTCATTGAGTTGAGTGAGCAGCGACTTGCGATCATTAAGTCGATCGAGCGTCACATCGTCGTCGGATCGAGTTGCGTTCGGCAAGAAGAATCGACAATCATCGGCAACGCCCATATAGGGATCGTTGTCGGTGTAGACCATGTCGCGCAAAGTTTTCTCGTGCCCCTTCGTCGCCGTGCCGGCAAAGTCGGCCCACAGCGGATCGTACTGGCTGCCAAGGAACCCAGCGTATGGGCCAGCTCGCGGAACTTCACCCTCGCGATTGCTACTGAATCGGAACGGCAAGGCGATGTTTTTCGGAATCGCAGATGGTCGATCGACGCCTTGGCTTTCGACGTAATCAACAACCGAACCGAAGAATGGCCAATGCCGTGAATCGCGTGGACTCAATTCCATCGAGACTTCGATCGCCGGGATTCCGGTCAGCGCATAGGCAACGCCATGAATTGGATGCGGATGTGTCAGCGAACGAAGTACGGTCACACGATCCATCACCTTGGCATGGTTCGGCAGCAACTCGCAAACATCGCAACCGGGCAGCGTCGATGGAATTCCGGTTAACTCGCCGCGAATTTCAACTGGTGCGTCTGGCTTCATGTCAGCCCATTCCAGCTGACTGGGCGCGCCGTACAGATGAATCAGGATCACCGATTTGGCTTTGCCGAAAGACGGACCATGCAGTGATGAAGTGGCGGAAGCTTCACGAAGCTGGAGAAGATCCGCCAGTCCAAGGCCAGCAAGCCCCAAACCGCCCACTCGCAGCATATCGCGGCGTGTGACGCCTCCGCACAGTTTTTTCGACGATCCGAGAATCCGCAGCATAGTTTCTCCTTCGTCACGATTATCAGCGTTTCGGCAACAAGAATCCAGTGATTCACCGGCAATCGGAAATTCTCCCATGATGTAGGTATGATGGCACTCATCCATTGACGCTCCGGCACGGCCAAACGATCTTATTAAAAAGCAACTTACATCGAACGACAGCACGGAACACAAAATGCCACGAATGACACCTCAGATTTCCGCTTTCAAGACCACCCTCGTCATCACCTTGTGCGCAATCAGCTTCGCACCCAATCTCTTCGCTCAACAAGCAAGGGCGAAAAAGACCAAGAAGCGGCCAACTCGACCCAATGTCGTCGGGCCCGCTATCGGCGGGAACAAGGCAACGCCGATCGATCGAATCAACGTCGCGAAGGGCTTTCAAGTTGAGTTGCTGTACTCCGTGCCAGGCGCGGAGCAAGGATCCTGGGTCAATCTTTGCACGGACAACAAAGGGCGGATTCTGGTAAGCGACCAGTACGGTGGGCTGTATCGCGTTACTCCGCCGCCTGCCGGAGAGCCGCTTGACTCCGCCAGCGTAGAGAAAGTGCCCGCTGACATTCGAGCCGTCAACGGGATGGTCTGGGCTTTCGATGCACTTTACGTCGGCGTGAATGACTACGAACGAAAGATCCCGTCCGGCCTATATCGAATCACTGATAGCGATGGCGATGATCAACTCGACAAAGTTGAGCTGCTGCACGAAGTCGATTCAAAGAGCGATCATGGTGTTCACGCGTTGATGCCAACACCGGATGGCAAGGCCCTTTATCTAGTGACAGGGAATAACACGCTTCCTCCGGAGTTGCAAGCGAGCTCTCCCGTTCGACAAGTCTGGGGCGAGGATCATCTTCTGCCGAGCATGCCTGATGGTCGCGGCCACAATCGTGGCGTACTCGCTCCGGGCGGAATCATCTATCGCGTTTCACCGGACGGAAAAAAGTTCGAAGCGTACGCATCCGGCTTTCGAAACGTGTTCGATGCCGCGGTCGATCGTGATGGCGAGCTGTTCACTTACGACGCAGATATGGAGTACGACTTTAACACACCTTGGTATCGTCCGACGAGAATTTGTCACGTCGTCAGCGGAGCGGAATTTGGCTGGCGAAACGGAGCGGGAAAACGACCGACGTTCTACGCTGACAATTTGCCGCCGGTACTCGACATCGGGCCCGGCTCGCCAACGGGGATGACGTTTGGTTATGGCGCAAAGTTTCCCGCGAAGTATCAAAACGCATTGTACGCTCTCGATTGGAGTTGGGGAAAGCTCTACGCAGTGCATCTCGAACCTAACGGCTCGACCTACAAGGCGACCAAAGAAGAGTTCGTCACGGGAGCACCGTTACCGATCACCGACGCGATCATCCATCCCGACGATGGCGCGATGTACTTTACGATCGGCGGACGGCGTGTGCAGTCGGGGCTTTATCGCGTGACCTATGTTGGTGACGAACCGACAGATCTTGTCGAGACCAAACCATCCGTCAGCGAAGCCCGGAACACGCGTCACTCGCTGGAAGCGTTTCATGGTAAGCAAGACCCAAAAGCGATTGATGCCGCATGGCCTCATTTGTCAGACGAAGACCGCTTCATTCGCTTTGCAGCACGTACAGCGGTGGAACACCAACCGATTGAGACGTGGGCCGATCAAGCGTTGACGGAATCCGACGCGGCCAAGCAAGTCGAAGCGTTACTCGCTCTGGCTCGCGTTACTGGCGTTTGTCGGCAGCATCGAAATGAGAAGACTCCCGCTGTCAACACGGCGATGCGAGATAAGCTACTTGGCGCGATCATTTCTATCGATACTGACGACCTGGGACACACCGAGCAACTGACTCTAATTCGAACGACTCAAATCGTTCTGAATCGTTTCGGTCGACCAGACGATGCGACGATCGGCAAACTGATTGACCGTTTCGACCCGCTGTTCCCCGCGGAATCGGCGGAGCTGAACTGGTTGTTGAGCGAAACGCTGGCTTGGCTCCAGTCTCCCACCGTCGCGAAAGAGACGATGGCCTTGCTTCACGCCGCACCAACGCAAGACGAGCAGATGCAGTACGCTCGATCGATACGGATGCTCAAAGAGGGCTGGACTCCGGAGCTGCGTACCGCGTATTTCAATTGGTTCCTCAAAGCAGCCAATTATCGCGGTGGCGCGAGCTTCGAGAAGTTCATCCAATTTATTCGCGACGACGCGGTGGCTTCGTTAAGCGAAGCCGAGAAAAGTTCATTGGCCGAATTGCTCGCGAAGAAACCTGAGAAAAAGTCGGTGCTCGATAGCCTGGGCGAAGTCTTTGCTGGGCGTGATTCGACAAAATGGACGCTCGACGAACTGTCGGCTGCCACTCGCACGGGCTTGAAGAACCGCGACTTCGACAATGGTCGCAAGATGTTCGTGGCCACTGGCTGCTACGCCTGTCATCGATTCGGAAATCAGGGTGGAATGAACGGACCGGACCTGACATCTGCCGGGCGGCGATACTCACCGCATGATCTTTTGGATCAAGTAATCAATCCCAGCAAAGTTATCAACGAACAATTTTCCGCGATTACAGTACTAACGGAAGCTGGCCTCATTCACACGGGCGTTGTCGTCAACCTAAATGGCGATTCGATGACACTTAACACGGATTTGACGGATCCCAATAAGCGAGTCAACATCGACCGCAAGCAAATCGATGAACTGACAGTTTCGAAAGTCTCGCCGATGCCCGTCGGACTTTTTGATCGAATGACGAAAGAAGAGATTCTCGACTTGCTTGCCTATGTCATTAGCGTCGGCGACACACAGCACGAAATGTTCCGCAAGTGATTGGACGACGCCACTGAGTCTTGTTTTAACGAGTCAAGTTCCCGACATTCAATAGATGGCATTTCAAAACCTGCTTCGAACACGTGGCTGGGGCATCCTGCCGCAGCTTTCGCGACACCTGCTGCGGCTGGAAGCCCCAGCCACTGAGTTTAGAAATGCCTGCGATGCAATCAGCGCACGTTATCCACCTGTAAACGAGCAATTATGAAACATCTGATTTACCTTTTAACCGCGCTCGCATGTTTCGCCGCGAACGCATCAGTCTTCGCGGCGGACAAGCCCAACATCGTTCTCATTTTTATCGACGACATGGGCTGGGGCGACGTTGGCTGCTACGGCAATGATTTCATCGATACGCCGCGAATCGATCGCCTTGCCACACAGGGTGTGCGCTTCACAGACTTCTATGCGGCCGGTGCCGTTTGTTCGCCGACTCGCTGCGCGGTTCAGTCCGGCCAGAACCAAGCGAGGATTGGGATCACGGCGCACATACCTGGCCATTGGCGACCGTTTGATCGCGTGATCACTCCTTTGACAACGATGGCACTCCCACTGGATACCGTCACCGTGGCAGAAGCGTTGAAGGACTCAGGCTACTCGACTGGATATGTGGGCAAGTGGCATCTCGGCAATGGCTCGCAGTTCCAACCAGACCAGCAAGGATACGACTTTTCTGCCGTGATCGGCGGTCCACACTTGCCCGGGAAATATCGTGTTCAGGGAAGAACCGGTCTTAAGCCAAAGCCAGGACAATACCGAACTGACTTCGAGGCAGATCTGTGCATCGACTTCATCGAGGAGAACAAGGAGAAGCCGTTCTTTCTGATGCTCTCGCCATTCGCAGTGCATATTCCACTCGGTGCCATGTCGCAGAAAGTCGAGAAGTATACAAAGAAGGCCGACGAGATGAATCGCATGTTGCCGCATCCGGTATATGCCGCCATGGTGGAACACTGCGACGACATGGTCGGGCGGATTGTCGACGCTGTCGAAGTCCAGGGCCTGACCGACAACACGATGATCGTCTTCACATCCGACAATGGCGGGCTGCATCGACGTTACGACTATCGCGAACAAGCCGATGACAACGTATCGAGTCTCGCGCCATTGAAAGGCGAGAAAGGATCGCTGCACGAAGGCGGCGTTCGCGTACCGTTGATCGTGAAGTATCCACCGCTGGCAAAGTCCGGCGCGGTGTGTTCCGAGCCAACGATAAGCTACGACTTCTTTGCCACTTTCGTCGATCTGGCCGGTGGATCTCTGCCCAAGAACCAAACGATTGACGGACTTAGCCTGAAACCGCTGCTCACGAATCCAGGCGAAAAATTAGAGCGGACCGCGCTTCATTGGCACTATCCCCACTATCACCATGATCGCCCAGCAAGCAGCATCCGCGAACGTGATTGGAAGTTAATCGAGTATCTAGACGGAACAGGCGATGTGGAGCTTTATCATCTTGCGAAAGACCTTGGCGAGGCCAACAATCTGGCAAACGAGAAGCAAGGCCGCGCTACCGACCTGAAACACAAGCTGCAGCGATGGCGGCAAGACGTCGTGGCTCGAATGCCGATTCCGAATCCGCACTACAATCCGAAGCGAGCCGGAGAGTGGTGGAGCATGCGAACCGGCAAGCCCGTCGACAGCGACACTCGCAAACGGTTTCCGGCAACTGAACTGTTACTTGGAGGCGCCGCGCCGTGATGATACCGACTGCCGTTAAACGAGGGAGCGTTCTTCGCTTCGTTTTGCTTGGAGCGTTGGCGATACATGCGGCGTCCAACGCCTGTCACGCTGCTGATGCTAAGCCGGCGAATAAAGAAGCGGAAGCATCGTTCACAAAGAATGTGCTACCGATTCTCGAGCAGCACTGTTACAAGTGCCACAGCCATGAAGCAGAGAAGGCGAAGGGCGGGCTGATGCTCGACTCGCGTATCGGCTGGACTAAGGGAGGCGAATCGGGAACTGCGATTGTGCCCGGCAAACCGGACGAGAGCTTACTGATCAAAGCCGTCCGATACGAAAACTTTGAGATGCCGCCCACCGGAAAATTACCGGACGAGCTGATCTCCCGCCTCCAGCAATGGGTTGCCGCCGGTGCGCACGACCCGAGGGTGACTCGAGCAACTCGGTCCACCAGGCGGATCGACCTCGAAGCGGGTCGCAAGCATTGGGCATTTCAACCATTGCGTGACGAGTTGCCGCCAGAAGTCAAAGACGCCGAGTGGCCTCAGAGCGACTTGGATCGGTTTGTGCTTGCTAAACTCGAAGAACACGACTTGCGTCCGGTTAAGGATGCAGATCGATACACTTGGCTGCGTCGTGTGAGTTTCGACTTAACAGGACTGCCGCCGACTGTGGAAGAGATTCGTGAGTTTGAGACAGACGAGTCGGATGAGGCTCACGAGAAGGTGGTCGACAGGCTGCTCGATTCGCGTGCTTTCGGCGAGCGTTGGGCTCGGCATTGGTTGGACCTCGTGGGCTACGCAGATCAAGTTGGCACCTCAAACTCGGTCTTCGCGCAACATGCGTGGCGGTACCGTGACTACGTCATCGACGCGTACAACAACGACAAACCGTTTGATCGCTTCATTCGCGAGCAAGTCGCCGGCGACTTGCTGCCCCACGAGACGATCGAACAGCGATCAGCCAATCTAGTGGCAACGGGCTTTCTTGTGTTGGGTGACATTGAAATTGTGGAGGCCGACAAGGCAAAGTTGCTGGTCGACATCGTTGACCAGCAAGTCAACAAAACTGGCAAAGCGTTCCTCGGAATGACGATTGACTGTGCTCGTTGCCACGATCACAAATTCGATCCCATCTTGCAACGCGACTACTACGCGATCGGCGGTTTCTTCCACGGCACGTCGTCGATTTACAAGACGGATCGGGGCGTGTGGAGCGACGTCAACACGAACGAGTTACCTGAGACCGACTCGCAGAAAGCGGAACGTACACAACAGACTCAGGCGCACGCCGAGCGGCTCGCCAAAATGCAACTCGAACGCAAACAAGCGATAGCGAGGAAAAATGAACTCGACGAATTATTGAAGAATGAACAGCTGCCAAAAGATGAACGAGACCAACTGACGAAGGAACGCAACGAGAAGAGCGGGCAAATCGGAACGTTGAACCGGGACATTCTACATGCCGATTTCTTCGCCCCGGCGGTGCCGCAGGCTCACGGAGTTCACGACGTTGAAGCTCCCGGCAACATGAACATAACAATTCGAGGAAACCCGCGCGCTCTGGCCGACGAAGTGCCTCGCGGATTTCTAAGTGTCGTCACTGAAACGGCCCCGCACGTTCCTCAGGGCCAAAGTGGAAGGCTTCAGCTCGCGGACTGGATTGCGAGCAGCGAGAACCCGCTGACTGCTCGTGTCGCCGTTAATCGGATCTGGCAAAAGCTGTTCGGCCACGGGATGGTCCGATCAGTCGACTATTTTGGCTTGCCGGGCGAACGACCTTCGCACCCCGCGCTCCTGGACTTTCTGGCGAGCCGCTTCATCCGCGATGGCTGGTCGCAGAAACAATTAATCCGCTCGCTCGTGCTCAGTCGCACTTATCGCCTCGGCAGCGTCCACGATGATCGCGCCCATTCGATCGATCCCGATAATCGTCTACTGTGGCGTATGAACCGCGTGCGGCTCGATGCCGAGGCACTGCGCGACGCGATGATCTTCGTCAGCGGGCAGCTGAATTCGTCCACTGGTGGCCCGGCGATGCCGCTTGAGTTTCCTGAGAACGTCGGCGGTCTCAATCCCAAGGATGTAAACCCGCCGAACTTCCGGCTCGCCAGGTGGCGCCCGAGCCAAGACTTTGAACGAACAATCTACTTGCCCGTGATCCGCCACTCGGGACAACCGGGCCCGGCAGCCCTGCGAAACGTTTTCGATTTTCCACAGCCCTCGCAGTTTGCGGGACAGCGAGCAACGACGGCAGTTCCCACGCAGGCATTGTTCCTGATGAACGGCACTGTCGTAAAAGAGAGAGCCGCGGCGGTGGCGGAGCGACTTACGAAATCGTCTGAGAAAGAAAGCGAAAGACTGGATCAACTCTGGCTGACCCTGCTCAACCGCCCGCTCTCACCATCCGAGCGCAGCGAGGCGGAAGCATTTGTTTTAGCGGCGGGTGACGAAGCATGGATCGAATTGTGTCACGCGCTGCTTGCGTCTAACGAATTTCTAATGAGACTCTGATCATGAAACATGCACCGTTCTTCACTCGACGTGAACTGCTGCGAACAACCGCCTGTGGATTTGGCAGCGTGGCGCTTGGCGGCCTAATGAGCCGTGACTCCCGGGCGGCTAGCAACCCGTTGGCGGCCCGTGATGCCCAGTTCACTCCGCGAGCAAAGCGTGTGATCTTCGTGTTCCTGGCCGGCGGACCGTCGCAAGGTGACCTGTTTGCTCCGAAGAAATTCATTACCGACAACCACGGCAAAGCCATTGAATCGCCAGTCGGTGACGACGGTCAGATTCGTGTGGGGGTGGCGCAGTTTCTTCCAATGGCACCGGTCGCGCCCGTTCGACCGCGTGGCAACTCGGGACTGATGATTTCCGACTTATTGCCGAATCTGGCTGGCGTAGCGGATGAACTCTGCATGTTGCGCGGTGTCGTGTCGGATAACAAGGCCCATGCTCCGGCTGCATTGCAGTTTCACACTGGTCACATCGCCGAGGCACGACCGTCGATGGGCTCGTGGATCAGTTATGGACTCGGCACCGAGAACGACAATCTGCCTAGTTTTATGACGATTCACCCAAAGCAAGACGAACGAACTTATGGTGCCTCGTTCCTGCCCGCAATTCACCAAGGCACACCGCTGCGAGTGCCGGGCAACGAGGGGGATTTGGCGATCGCCAACTTGCAAGACGCAGACGCGGCCCCGGAAAGTCAAAGACGTCGGCTCGACTTCTTGCAGCGTATTAATCAACGGCTTCTGCATCGAGTGAAAACGGACTCACAGATGGAAGGGGTCATCGAGTCGTTCGAGTTGGCATTCCGCATGCAAGCCGAGACGCCGGCGCTGGTCGACTTGTCCAACGAAACTCAAGGCACTCTCGATCTGTACGGGATCAACAAAGGTCCGGCGGACCGCAATGGTCGTGCTTGTCTGATGGCACGTCGACTGAGCGAGGCCGGCGTTCGCTTCGTTCAGATTACGATGGACGGATGGGACCATCATGGTGACATACGCAATGCTTTGCCCGGTTCGTGTGCCGGTGCGGACAAGCCGGTCGCTGGGCTGATCGCCGATTTGAAACGACGTGGGCTGCTGGAGGACACGCTGGTGATGATCTCTGGGGAATTCGGTCGGACGTATTGGAGCCAGGATCTCTCCGGGACTTCGCCGATCGCGACTCACGGCCGGGAGCATCAGCAGGAAAGTTTCTGCACGCTGTTGGCTGGCGGCGGCGTGAAGCCGGGCTTCGTACACGGCGTGACCGACGACTTCGGCTACAAACCGGTGCAAGGCCGTGTTCACTTGCACGACCTGCACGCAACAATGCTGCACTTGCTAGGCATGGACCACGAGCGGCTGACGTTTCCGCACCTCGGTCGCGACTATCGACTGACGGATGTGTACGGTGAGGTTGTGCGCGACATCTTGGCGTGATTCGCCCGGTGGGCGAGGTCATCAGAATGATGAAAGCGGAACTCAGCGAGGATACGTTGATACCCCCTGAATACAACCATGTTCCCTAATCGTCAGCACCTTGCCCACTTCACTGCCACGGAAAAGTTTTCGTTCGAACAAACCACCGCCATACTGCTTGATTGATTACGGGCAGTTTGCGGAATGAAGCCGACGTTTGACGCCAGCGCTTCAGGCTCAAGAACTCGGGGAGCGTGTTCCAAGCTCTTCATCGAGCATCCATGCTGCGACGCGAGCCACGAGCTATGTGAAGAAGCGGATCACTTATTCTTCTTTTCCTGTTTCAGCTTCCTCTTTTCCTTCGGGGTGCGTTGAGCCTTCTTCTGTTGCTCACGCTTACCTTTGTCTTTGCTTCCCTTGTCGCCCATCGTGATTTCTCCCTGATTAAAGACGAACGCGTCACAGCTCAGTCAGGCCAGCGTAACGTTTTCTGCACAAGGTCCTTTTTGTCCGCGACCTTCGGTGAATGACACGCGTTGTCCTTCTTGAAGCTCGTCGTAGCTAACACCTTCGAGAGCCGACGAGTGAAAAAACAAATCCTTGTCCGTTCCGTTATCAATAAATCCGAAACCTTTTTGCGTCAAACGTTTGATAGTACCTTCAGCCATTTGTTCAGTCCCTACAAAAAACTCTTGCCGCGTGGCCCGACACTACACTGTTCGGGCTGCTCCGCTGCAAACACAACTTTACATTCTCAACGATTGGAACGAAGCCGAACAGATGGCGCTCCGATATCGATGCCAGATCTTCCGCAGCTTTTGCTTTCATTATCTTGTTGACGCACGACCGCTACGTATTCTTGCGATCACGTACTCGATCCAGAATTGTCATCCAGGATCGATTGAGCCGCAATGTTACTTCCTGCACCTTCTGCTCTTCATTCTGTTGGAACTCGATGTCAAAACCAGCTCGTGCCAAGACGTCATTTGGCTTTTCACCCAGCTGACAGGCTCGCCAAAATCGCACGCTCCGGAGCGAACTTGCTGATTTGGATGTGGCCGTCTCGGAAGTAATGACTTCGACCGACTTAGTGACCTCCGGCGTCAATCCGCTCATCATTTCCTGGCGTAATTCGTCCGCCCAATCTTTCCAACGGGTCTTATCCTGGACTGTCATAATTCATCTCGCGCTAAAGGCAATAGGATTACTCTATTTCACTAAAGTGCTGGAGCCGCACACTTCTGGCCTCAGTAGAGCATATCGCATTTCGCGCGGTCAGGATACGCTCGGCATCGCTACTTGTCCGTCTTTTTGGATCCGCGTTGCATTCTCACAAGCTTTCGCTTTGCCTCGGCCTTAATCTTGGGCAATGCCGTTTCCATGTCAAGAACAGCGTCCAGGTCGGCAGTCGCTTTCGCGTCGTCGCCCATTGCCGCGTAAACTAACGCGCGGTTATAGAGGGCCATTGCCTTCACATCCAGCGGAACATCTTGCAGACCGATGGCGGTCGTGTAATCATCGATTGCACTCTGGTGGTCATGCTCTTTTGAACTTGCCATACCCCGTTTGTAGAACGCCAACGCCTTACCGCGGCTGGAGAATCGGCCAGTCAGCAATTTGAAGACATTCATCCGGCAGTTGTTCCCTCGTCTTGCGGCTTCATCTCAGTGCCATCGCTCGCGCATTGACTTTCTAGTTCCCCGCACGCGCCGTCGAGTTGTTCCTGAGTTGAGATAGACCGTTGCAGCGAGTTAAAGGAGGCACAAGATGCCGCCGAGACTGAAGTGGCAGCATCCACCGATGTGGCTTTCTTGATGAACGCAGAACTGAGCGAGTACTGATATGGAAGGATAAAACAAGCCGCGATAATCGCTGTCGATTCAGGGACCAACCAAGCGATGGCCAACGCAACGTTCACCAGCCCAATGGCGACGTGTGACTTTGTCATGCCGCGAATCAGATACGGCAATTTGTACGGTACTAGCATCGACACCGAATGCAGCAGGAACGCGGCGATCAAAACGGGACCGGTACTGAATTCGAAAAGTTCTGCCAATAGCAGAATGAACAAGATATGCCGGATCAATTCATTTGTTGGTGAGCCGGTGCCCGCAGCTCGCGCCGGAACCATGCGGCTAACGCTGCGGAGCACGACCGCCATCGCCCCGATCAAGCCTGCGACGATACAGAGTCCACCGAAGTGCATTCCCACGACCATTATTAAAATGGTGTGCGAGATCGCGTCGCAGACGTTATCCAGTAAGGCGCCGAACTCGCTCTTAATGTTCAGCCGGGCAGCTAGGATGCCGTCCAAATCGTCCATCACGTTGTTGTACACGATCAGCGGAATCAGATACTGATATCCGCTTTCCCGAAAGAGGATGCACAGCGGGAGTACACCAAGGATCGAGACGGCGTTAGCCAGATTCTTATAGATGAGAAAACTCAGTTTCTGTGCGCGTCGTTTGCATGATTCCTAAGCCGCTACACTGGTCCGATATCGAGAACGTCACGTTGTAGTCACGGCGAGACTTAACGAGTCTCCTCCGAGTGGTCTCCCTGGGAACATCAGCTCGGCTTCATGGAGATCTTCTAGCGTGTCGATCTCGTACCAACGTCCGCTATCGAAGTCGACAGCTTCCAGTGACAGACTGCCATCAGCGACCATTTCCGCGAAAACTGTTTCGTAGTAGTCGTTCACTCGGCCCGCCGCGACATACTGCGATAAACGTTCCGACACGCGACGCCACGATGCCAGCGTGAAGCTATACATATTGACCGTCTTGTGGCGGACCCCACCTAGGTCACCGCCCGAGCCAATCTGGAAGGCGAATACTCGCTGAAACAGGTCGACGGTGACAGTCGTGCCATCCATCCAGTCTTGCATATTAGAGACCGCAATCTTGTCAGGCTGTAACATGTCTTCCATCAACGCGGCGTCGAATACGACGTCGCTTTCAACCAACAGAAATGGTTCGTTGATGCTCTCGCGGGCCAGCCAGAACGAATAGAGATTGTTCGTCGTAGCGTAGACAGGATTGATGACATAGTCGATCTGTAGTTCATCGTCCCACTGATCGAGAAACTTGCGGACCCGCTGATCCAAATAGCCAACTACCACAATCAAGCGTTCGAAGCCGTTACTACGCAAGCAGCGAACGAGGCGTTCGAGAATTGCGATCCCGTTAACTTCTGAAAGACATTTGGGGGCGTCGTTCGTTAGCGGCTGAAGCCGGCTTCCTGTACCGGCCGCGAGTAGTACGGCAGTAGTGACTTGCTTGCTTGCTGTATCGTCCATAGTCTCCATTCTTGGCTGGCGTTTAGCGTTCTAAGAACGGCCAGCGGTTTAATTGTTTGGCGATTTCCGTGGTGCAGTGGATTCCAATTCCTGGCATCGCTCGCGCACCGACCGAAACGGCATTCCATCAGATCGTTTGTATCTTTCGGCGCGGACGAACCAGAACGCCAAGCCACCAGTATTGTGCGCTGGTGTTTGCGCAGCTCCTGCGGCTCGCACGCCGAGCGACCCCTTTCGCCCCGTCTTCTGCCAGCCGCGACGTTCCATAATTATGCGAACCAAGACGCCGATCGCCTGCCGGAATCGCGTACTCTGTCGGACGTGTACACCGGTGAGAAACCGGTCAATCGTCGTCTGTGTTTCAAGCTCTCGTACAACACCCGCTAACGGAGCGCGGTCGTGGTGCAGTTCTGATTCCTCCATCCGTCGCTGACGATCCGCGTCATCAAAGAAGTCAAGCACGCTGTCGAAGGGTTGACTCGAATCGTTGACAACGTCGGCGAAGGTTCTGCCCTGTGGATCTCCCAGGAAATCGTCACGCGATATGTGAGTCTCTCCCATATTTCCGAGTTCCCTTTTTATGCCGGCTAACAACTGTTTTCGTAGCTACAAAATAAGCACGTGCAAATATTGTATCTCCGTAACGCATAAACCGCAATAGCGGGCAATCTTGATATCGCACTACGAATGGCAAGACGTTTACGAGCGAATCGATTCCAAGGCAATCGTCGCAAATCGGGCCAGACGCGCATCTTCGGAGGTCGCGGCGGCTTCCAGCTGCGGAATCGCGTGGGCTGCCGATTTGCCGATCTTGCCGAGCGCCCAAGCGGCTCGCTGCCGGACAACTAGCTCGGGATGACTGGATACGGAGGTGGCAAGAGTCCGAACTGCCAAAGCAGCTGCCTCCTCCATCCTTCCCAACAGCGTTGTTGCCCAATAGGCGACATCAAGATTCTCGCCGTTGATAAACGCCTCAAGCGAAGTCACCTCCGAAGAGCTCGGGGCAGGCAGCTCTTCGAGTGCAGCGACGGCCCAATCGCGAACCTGTTCGTCATCGTCACCGCAGGCTTGAACTAGCGCCACGGCTGCGTTGACGGCCTCCGGCCCTATTCTCGCTAACGACTCTGCTGCCTCGCGCCGCGTTGTTACTTCAGTGGATGCGAGTGATGCGATTAGCGCCTGAATATCGTGTGCCATAGAACCTTAGTCTCGCTGCTTTACCAGTCTAAAGTAGCCCAACTACTTGCCGGCTTGAAATTCGTCGAGTTCTTCCAACTTCAGACGAACGCTTACGATATACGGCGCTTCTCCCTTTTCCCAATGACCATACGTCGTTGCAATGATCGTTCCGTCAGGCAGAATCTCGACCGCCGGGTACGCGCAATCAGCACCCTTGTGGTTGTCCATCAAGCGAACTCGATACTGCCCTTCGCGACCTTCGGCAATGTCTTCATAACTCCCAACCCAAGCAACCCAATCGCCCTTTGTCGGGCTCTCGCGAGTCGTGTCGCGGAACGAGATGAACAGGCGACCATCGGGCCCATACACTCCCGTGTGCCTGTCGCCAGTAAGAGATGCGGGCAACTCGCGCGGCTCGCTCCATGATTGGCCTTCGTCGTTCGAGAAAATCACGTGCGAGTTGCGACGGCGACTGTTCTCTCTTAGCAGTACGGCCATTTGCATCCCGTCGGGCGAACGGATCAATCCAGGTTCGCAGAGATGAACCGCTGTGTCCCTCTGAATTATCTCTGGCGCGGACCAAGTCAAACCGCCGTCCTGCGAAAACGTCTTGTACAGACGAAACTCGACGGGTTTCTTTCGAGCGCCGTTGTCAGCAAAGAAACGTCCGTCGTCGTGGAACATGGCTAGGTAGTGGCCCGCCTCATTGAGCTTGCCGACGAAGCCCATGACTACGATTCCACCCCAATCACCAACTGGCTTCAGCTCCGACCAGCTCGCACCATCGTCTTCGCTAACCGCGAGCCTCGCCGGGTACAATCCGGACCACATGATCAGCCGCTTCTTGCCGTCAGCGTCAACGACTCGATGAATCGTCGGCACCTCTTTGCTCGTCTCCCAACTGGCCGGAGTTGCCAGTCGCTCCGACCAAGTCAGTCCCGTGTCGTTGCTGCGTTTATAAACGATCCCTCCGCGGCCATGTCCCTTCGGATAGACGCAGAGCAACGTTTTGTTGTCCTCCAGCAAAACCGTCGTGGGATGTCCGAGATATTGTCCAGCCTCACGATCGACCACAACTTGCCGTTGCTTCTGATCGGCAAGATCGATCGTCGGGATCGTGTACGCGGCCGGAAGAGGCTCGGCAGCATTGGCATCGAATGCGACACCGCTGGCGTACCAGATCGTCAGAATCAGGAAGGAATTGGTTCGTAACGACATGGCTCGATCGTCCTTTCAATATTCCGTGGCAACGCAAGTCGGTGCCATCAGTGTCTCTATGTCGGTTCCCAGAAGCAAGGTCTCGCCGGTCGCGCACGAAGAGTCTACTCGGCGTGACGCTCAAGGATCTGAGCCGGAGTTGCCGTTCCCGTCGTGCCAAGTTGCTGGACCGTGATTCCAGCGACGAGGTTAGCAACGTCGGCAGCTTCGAGATCAGTCGCGCCGCTGAGCAACGAAGCAACGATACCGCTCGTCGCACTATCGCCCGCTCCAACGATATCGATCGGGCCATTCGCCGGATGTGCCGGGGATCGAAAACAATCGCCGTCCGGGTGGGAAACCATGATTCCCTCAGCACCGAGCGTCACGTAGACCGCTCGTCCCGTTCGACTCGACAGACTCTGAGCCGCCTCCTCAACCGTTGATGTAGCTTCCGCCGACGTTCCAATCGCGCCGAGCAACTCGGAACGATTGCCCTTCAGAACACCGGATTGAAAACAACCGAGGTGCGTGCGGCTGTCGACGAAGACTAACTTCTCTGGATTGGCAACTGCTAACTCGTCGAGCAATCTCTGAATCTCGTCATTGACGACGCCCCAATTAGTCTCGTTGATTTGATCAAGCACAATTATTCCATCACACTTCGCGAATGCATCCGACAAGTTTCGACGGAGTCGCTCGCAAGTGGAGGCTGACAAGGGCGACCGCGTCCGAAGATCGAGTCGGTTCAGTTCGCGCCAGTTGCCCTCGGCGTCCTGCTTCATGGGTTTTGTGTACGTGGGCGTCAGCCGATGTTCGTCTTGAATGATATGAGTTTCGTCGATGGGCAACCGGCGTAGCTCTTTGATGAGATCAAAGGCCTGTCCGTCGTCACCGATTACTGTCACCGGAACAAGTCGTCCAACGCCCAAGGCCGCGAGGTTGTTCATGACCGTGCCAAGAGCGCCCGGCGAGTTGCGAACCGACGCGATTTGATACGCTTCGAGATCGGTCTCGATGGAAATCTCTTCGACTCCCGGTTCGATATCGAGATACCGGTCCAAAAATAAATCGCCGATCAACCCGATCGTCAACTTGGGGAAGTGCGAAAGAATCGATTCGAGTCGCGAACGTGAAAGCATAAGGTCGACTCACTCCGATATTGATTCTTCGGCGGCTAGGGCAGCTTGTCGAAGATGAGGGAACGTATGGCGATGGTCGCCGCACACGTAGTAACTCTCGCCGCCATCGGCCACAGTGCGCACAAGGATCGTCTTCCAAGGCCGGTAGTAATACTGAGGATTTGACTTCGGAGCCTCTTTCTCAAAATCCCCATCAATCGATATCAAATCGAATGCAGCAGTCGTAAAGTTCGCGATCTGCCGCCCTTCCTGATGCGCGACATTTCGAGCCATCGACAGTGCCTTGAGATAGACCTCGGGTCCCATGACCGCCGAACCGAAACACAGAAAGACACCGCCCTCTAGATTGCTGACGGTATCGCAAACCGTCAGAAAATCCCGATAGCTCGCTGCGCCGAACGCTGCAGGATCGAAGTTTGGATGTTCGTGAATGATGTCGTAGCCGATGCCTGGGTGAACTGTGATCGGAATGCCAAGTCGGACGCACGTCGCCGTCACACTCGTGTCTTTATGAGGAAAGTCGCTCTCTAAGATCGCCCGACCAACTGCCTCGCCGAGTCCCATCCCTGCCGCTGCACCATCGCGAACGATGTCGTTGATCTCGCCCGTTTCGCGCCACAAACCAAACTCGCCGGAGCGGATGTAGCGGGCGACACTTTCACAAGTCGCACCAATGCGTGACAACTCGTAATCGTGAATTGGTCCGGCGCCGTTCATGCCGACGTGAGTGATCAAGCCGCGTTCGAGCAAGTCAATTAACTGGCGTTGGACTCCAGCGCGCAACACGTGAGCGCCCATCAGCATCAAGATCGACGCATTTCGTCGGCGCGCTGCAACCAATCGCTGGCCCAATATCGCGACACGCCGCATCGAGACTTGGTCTAAATCCACCGGCCCGTCGTCGAGCGAAAGCAGCGACGAATGCTGAAGGTCGTGCGTTCGCTCAGCAAGTGGTTTAATGACCAGACGCGAACGGTCGAATTGAGGATATAAAGTCATGCGAGACGAACCAATTTCGTCAGCGAATCAAATTCTCGATAGTCGCCAATGATGACATCGGCACCTGCTTGGATCAACCGCTCGCGCTTCCACGCGTTGACTCCCTCACAAGTCTCCTCTTCACTCGCCACACCGATCGCCAAGCCACCAACTCTCTTGATCTCTTCGATCTCGACAAATCCATCCCCGAAACCGACGATTTCAGTGCCGTCGAATCCAGCGTCGCGAATCATCTGTTCGATGATCATGGCCTTCGAGAAGTTCTCGTAGTCGTCGATCGCTCCATAAATATGATCGCCGAAGAATTGATCGAGTCCGAGTACCGAGAGTTCATCGCGAACGAACGATATGTCCGTTCCGGAGGCGAGGTACATCGAAGTACTTCGCCGCTGAAACCACTCCAGTAAGGAACGAGATCCGGGGACGGTAAGCAAGTCGGGGTGAACGCGTCCGCTTCGTACGGCCTCGACACGGCCGCCGACTTGCTCCCAAAGAAGGTCGTGGTACTGGTGCTTGTACGCGAGCGGTTCCAAAGCAACGCCGCCGCGTTTTGAAACTTCTTCGGCCAGCTGAATCATTTGGTAGATCGTTTGCTTGCCGTTCAGCCGCATAACGAACTCGTCAACGCAACGATGCAAGTGCTCGCGACTCTCCGTCGTCCCTGTTTCCGCCAGAATATCCACCATCATCGGAATCATGACAGCTTGCCAATTCCGACGGAGCAGCGACAACGTTCCGTCAAAATCGAAGATTGCGGCGCGAAACGGTCCCTGCGGATGGTTTGCGTTTACGATTTCAATCGCGCTGGTGGAAGTCATCGGTTTCGCGGTGCATTGAGATTTACAGGGGAATCGATTGAGTGTACTCCGCGGCGCGATGCCGTCCAGGGAGCGCGATGCCGTCCAGGGAGAGAAGCTAGTCGAAGCGTGTGGCGTCGACTAGAATGCGACGAGCCAAACCACAAGATCACTTCAAGACGAAGCGCCCATGCTCGAACGCCCCCCGAAACCGCAAGAGTCACCTCCGCGAGCCAGCAACTCGTTGCTAACGGTGATCATGCTGCTCGTGATCGGCACGGTGTGTGCTGGCACACTGCTGATGCTGCCAACGGGTTTCATCGGGCCCGTCGTCGTATTCGGCGGAGTGATGTTCTTCGGTATTATTGGATTCCATTATGTCGTTTGGGGCCGGTGGATGACACGAGTCCTTCGGGAAGAGGCTCTCAAAGAAGAGCAAGACGACTAGCTAACAGCAGCGAGTTGATGATGTCGACCGATTGGCGGGAATCTCTCGATCGTGCTATCGACGAACGGTTCTCACAACTCGTTGAGATCCGGCGTCACTTGCACACTCATCCAGAGCTTTCGGGACAAGAACGCGATACGAGCTTGTATCTCTATCAACTGCTTGGCGATTTAGGCTTCGCAGTTCAGATGGGTCCCGAGGGATGTGGCCTGATCGCCGATAATGATTCAGACTCCGCGAAGTCCCGCGTCGCACTTCGCGCAGATATCGACGCGTTACATATTCAAGACGCGAAGCAAGTCGACTACTGCAGCCAAGCCGAGGGCGTCATGCACGCCTGTGGTCACGACGCGCACACGGCCACCGTTTTTGGAGCGATCGCTGCTTTGAAGGCACTTCAAGAATCTAATGATTTGCCTTGGGACGTGTCATTTCGGGGCATCTTTCAGCCGGCCGAAGAGACTTGTGCGGGCGCGACCGCGATGATCAATGCTGGTGCCTTAGAACACATCACGTCGATCATTGCCGTTCACATGGACCCGACACGCCAAGTTGGACATGTCGGTTTTCGAGCAGGTGTCTTAACCGCGAACTGTGACGAAATGGAGATCACAATCGATGGTCGAGGCGGTCACGCCGCGCGACCCCATGAAGCGAGCGATCCGATCGCTGCGGCGGCTCAACTTGTGAACGCGCTGTATCTGTTCATTCCTCGCGTTACAGACAGCCAGGACGCCGTTGTTGTAACGATCGGCCAGATCGGCGGCGGCGATCACGCAAATGTGATTCCGGAGCGTGTTACTCTGCGAGGCACGATCCGCACCTTGGATCGCGTCTTGCGACGCAAGACCATGGAACACGTCTGCCGGATCGCGAGTTCCGTGGGCCAGACAAGTGAGACAAAGATCGACGTGCGATTTGGACTCGGTTGTAAATCCGTCATGAACGACGCGAATATCATTCAGGTATTGCGACACGCCGCTCGCGACGTTCTGGAGACGGATGGATTCGAGGACATCGCACGACCAAGCATGGGGAGCGAGGACTTTGCCTTCTATCTGGACAAAGTGCCGGGTGCGATGATCCGAATCGGTTGCACATCCGAACGTGCCGGCGGATCGGGATTACACACGCCGATGTTCGACATCGACGAAGAAGCACTCCGAGTTGGAGCCCGCATTCTAGCGCGAACGGCCGTGTATCTGTCGGATCCTGATCGAGAACGACGGCTCGAAGCTAACGAAGCATCTGGCGTGTGGTGATAAGAAGATAACGAGAGTTACTTCGCCACCGGATCTACAGCCGTCGTTCTTACTCTGACAACTCGATTCGCAGGCGTAATCCAATTACGCGGTGTCTTCGGTTACCAACGGCGTGGCGTCCGGCGAGTCGGCATCGGACGGCTCAGGTCGCTCGACCCGGGATACTTGACCGACTTGCAATAGCGCACTCAGAGGCGGTCCCAATCCTAGACGAGAGGCGAGAGCGACGCCCAAGCAGATATTTGCCAAAGCCACGACGCAAAGGAAGCTGAATTGAAAGGATGATGCAAGCATCTGGACCGCACGGCTCAAGGAAGATTTCTGCTGGTGTCCCGCGCAAAGTATAGATCACGACCATCGAAAGCGGAGTCGGACCTGGGAGGCAAGTTCGTGAAGTGCCCACGCTTGATCGTACGACTCACGATTGTATTGATCGCGACGATCGATAGGAGAGCCTACCGCTGGTCACCGGATTGCGCTCGCACAACCGGCTCACCTTGAGCGATCGGTCGGATCACGTTCGGGCGCGAGGCTAGCGGGCGGACGTGTCGAGTTGCAACTTGGTTTGTCGAGACGGCTCCTCGCGATTCTCTGGCCAACCGGTTGAGCAGATCAGACGAGGGTTGCTCTAACACGAACACCTGCTCCTGTGCTCGGGGGTTGCCTTTGGATCTCACAATGCAAATAACTTCCGTGTCGCCGGGAGAACGATCTCGCAATCCGATCGGAGTACTGTCAGCCGGCGAGACAACTTGGGCAGTTGCCAAAGGGTTCGCCTCAATACGACGAGGCTCGATGCGACTGGGAGACAAACTTTGCATCGCAAACGCTTCCGCGCTCGGCTGATACAGCCGGCGTTGTCCGACACGATCGAGTTCCCAATGGATGGTAGGCAACGAAGCATAAATCCCTTCATCGTCACTGGGGTCACCGTGATTACAAATCCCGATAAGAATGCCATCTCGCGAGAACAAGCCGCCGCCGCTGCGTCCCTGTGCCGGCTCGCCAGTCGTTTCAATGTTGGGCGGGCCGACGTAACGATCGATCGAACTGATTCGACTGTCTCGGACACTCGGCTCGCTGCCGTTGTCACAACCGACGCTGAAGACGGCATCACCCTTCGCAAACCGATAGCCAGCTGGCGCGATCCTTACTGGGGAAACTGCAAACCCTGGTACGAAGCTGACCAATCCAATGTCGCGAGTGAGATCGTAGCTAATGAGAGTTCCTTCAACGGTACGAAGCTGGCCGTCGGGAAACAGATCGACGAGCACACGACCTTGTCCGCCTGAATCGCGGAAGATGTGGCCGCAAGTCATCGCCAGTGCTTCGTGGCCATGTGTGTCGACGATTGTACCCGTCCCAACTGAATGGCCATTCGCGTCTTCGATCTTAAGTCGAATCGTTGCGTCATAAGCGCTGCGACGAGGGTCGGTCGTGTGCTGATTCGAATCGGCGATCGAAACAAGGTTTGAATCAGGCGATTGCGCCCGCACAATCTCATTGAAACTTGAAGGCTCATTGAAACTTGAAGGGCGTGGACTGTTTGGCGGGCCACTCGACGAATCGGGCTTGGCCGCCGTGAACATCTCGACAAGTCGCGCGTGACTGCATGCCCCGACAACGCGATCAACTTCGTGACCGTTCGCAATCATCACGAAGGATGGAACGCCAGTGATCTTGAATTGCGCGGCGATGTCCGGATGTTGGGTAACGTCGATCTGTTTGACGGGATACCCGTCGCGCGTCAAGCGTCCAAGCGTCGGCTCCATGGTAAGACAAGGTCCACAAGTCGGAGACGTAAAGTCCAGCAAGACGGTTTCGCCGGCTCCAGTCAGAGCGACAACGAGCGCAAGAGCGTTGAAAGTGACCATCGTGTCCCTCCGTGGATCGGTCAGTCGTTTACGAATTGTCAGACACCATCAAGCGGCAACATCCTGTCACCACCGCCGACACGAGCCAGTTCAATCTGCGCGTGCTAGCAAAATCGTCGGTCTAAAAAAGACCTTGCCTAACGGAGGCAAGAATGTGGCCCGGTATTGAAATCTTTACAACCCCAATCTTTGGTGTTTTGCAAAGTTGTCCTACCAATGTATTGCGGTGGGTGGATTATCAACGGTTTCGTGTCCTCTGGTAGACTTGAGAATTGTTAAAAGCATTGCGTGTGCCAATTACTGCACCAATCTACGACGGCTCGATAACGCGAGCGAATTCGACCATTAACCAAGATCTCTCTCCAATTCTGTGAATACAAAACTTGCCACCGGCGACCGAGCGCCCGACGTCACGCTATCCAACCATGAAGGGCAGATGGTTTCGTTGGCTTCTCTCTGGTCGTCGCAACCGCGAGTGCTGTTGTTCGTCCGCCACTTTGGATGACCGATGTGCCGCGAGCACGTGGTCGACGTGCGAAATGACTATGATCGATTTCTCGACGCGAAAGGCGACGTCGCGGTGATCACGATGGGATCCGTTGAGCAAACCGCCGCTTTTCGTGATCGAAACCAACTCCCTTTTATTTGCTTGGCAGATCCCAATCGCGTCGCGTATCAGGCATTCGGCGTTCCGCGCGCGAGCGTCCTGCAGGTAGCTGGGCCAGCCGTTTGGGCGGGCGGGCTTAAAGCAACGCTTCGAGCTGGTATCGGAAAGCCCGTCGGTGATGTTCTGCAACTTCATGGATCATTCATCGTCGATGGCAAAGGTATCGTCGGCTACATCCACATGCCACAACACTCTGCGGATCAACCGACAAACGATGAACTGATCGAGCAGTTAAGGATTCTTGCCGGCGCTAACGTTGTTGGCGAAGACAGCGACCGATAGGATGGAATCGTCGCGATCTACGACACTCGCACGCTTTACCTAATTCGCTTCAACCTCTGTCGATTTGTTATGTCCCGTGTTGTTTTAGCCATGTCCGGCGGAGTCGACAGCAGTGTCGCCGCGCACTTGCTGATCGAGCAGGGGCATGAACTAATTGGCGTATTCATGCGTCACGGCGAAGAGGCAGTCGAAGCGTGCTCGGTCGACGGGAGCCAAGCCAACAGCCCGTTGCTGCCACTTCTGAACAAGCGTGCCGACCACAAACAAGGATGTTGCAGCGCGTCGGATGCCGAGGACGGTCGCCGCGTCGCCGATCGGTTGGGCATTCCATTCTACGCGCTAAATCTTCAAGCCGAGTTTCGGCAAATCATCGACTACTTCGTCGACGAGTACACGGTCGGTCGTACACCCAACCCGTGCGTCATGTGTAACAATTGGATCAAGTTCGGAAAGTTATTCGACTATGCGGACAGCGTCGACGCCGAGTTCGTGGCCACCGGTCACTATGCCAGATTGCTTCCGGGAGTCGACGATGCGTTACCACGACTCTATCGGGGCATCGACGATTCCAAGGATCAATCGTACGTCCTGTTCGGCATCGAGCGCCGCATGCTGTCCCGGATGTTGCTTCCGGTCGGGGGTTATGAGAAGACAAAGATTCGCGAGATCGCTAGCAGCTTGGGCCTGAATGTTGCGGAGAAAAAGGACAGCCAAGAAATCTGTTTCGTCACCAGCGGCAAGCATGACGAATTCGTACGCGCTCGCCGAACCGACATCGATACGGCGGGTGAGATCGTTACTACGGCAGGCAAAGTCGTCGGCCAACATTCCGGAATCGAGCGGTTTACCGTCGGTCAGCGCAAAGGACTCGGTGTCGCGATGGGCGAGCCGTACTTTGTGACTCGAATCGATCCCGGACTCAATCAGGTTGTCATTGGTCAGCGTGATGAACTCGCCAGCATTGAGTTGACCGCTGCCGAAACAAATTGGTTGAGCGATCCTCCCGTCGGGCCGTTCCGCTGCAATGCCCAAATCCGTTACAACTCGCCCGCAATTCCGGCGACAGCCAAAGTCTTGGCTGGCCAACGACTCCATGTCGAATTCGACGAAGCGCCATTCGGCATCGCTCCCGGTCAGGCGGTCGTGTGTTACGACGGCGAGTGTGTACTCGGTGGCGGCTGGATCGAATCTTCGTAAAGTTCATTCCTGGAACTTGCCAGATTCCCGACGGCAGCGCGAGTTCGTCGCGGCGCGCCAGTTGCCTCTTGAACTCTGCGCAGTGACCGAGTGGCGTGTTCCGCAACGCTGATGCGATCTTGCTGCTGTACAAGCCCCGCGGAATGTGCGTATTCGCACGTATCGCGCGTTATCGCACATTCGATCGACAACAATAACTAAAGAGAGAATGGTCTCTCCTACAACCAACTCAAGCTTGACGCGCGCGATCCGGTTTCGGAACACGCGTGGTGAGCATATCCAAGTGGAACTAATGATGGCAGAAGAACAATCGGACGACTCTGTGAATAGACGCCACTTCATGGAATCGTCGGCAATGGTGGGCGGATTAGCGGCCGGGTACGGGACGCTTGGTGTCATGGCCATTCGCTTTCTCCATGCCAGCGACGGTGATTCCGTGGGTTGGCAGTTCCTCTGTCGGACCAACCAGCTTTCCATTGGCGAGTCATTGCCGTACACAACACCAAGTGGTGCCAAGGTCGTTATCGCGCGGCAGAGTGACGGCGATACAGCCGAAGATTTTATCGCGCTTTCCAGCGTTTGCCCGCATCTCGGGTGTGCAGTTCATTGGGAATCGCAAAACGATCGCTTTTTCTGCCCTTGCCATAACGGCGCCTTCGATCCGCAGGGCAATCCGACAGAAGGTCCTCCTGCCGCAGCCGGGCAACAGCTCACGCGATTCCCGCTGCAAGTCGATGATGGGCTGCTGTTCATCGAAGTTCCGTTGCAATCGGTCCTCGATACGGGCACACGAATTGCATCCGCAACAAAGCCGTCGCATCACAATCGTTCCGAAGAGACGGAGGCGTAGGCTTTGTCGCGCATTGCAGAGTGGCTCGCGGAACGTGTTCCCGTCAGCGGGGCGCAGCTTCACGAATTAACGAACGAACCCGTTCCGAATCACCTGAAGCGATGGTGGTTCTGTTTAGGTGGAACTCCCGCGTATCTGTTCGTTGTGCAGATCATCACAGGCATTCTGTTGGCGTTCTATTATCAGCCGTCTGCCACGACGGCCTACGATTCGATTGCATATATCACCGACCACGCCAGTTACGGTTGGTTTATCCGGAGCATGCATAAATGGGCCGCAACCTTTATGATTGCCGCCGTAATCTTACATCAGATGCGAGTCTATTTCACCGGAGCGTATCGACGCCCACGTGAAATCAACTGGCTAATTGGTATGTGCCTACTGATGTGCACGCTGTTAATCGGATTCACAGGTTACAGTTTGGCGTTCGAGCAACTCAGCTACTGGGGCGCAACCGTCGCAGCAAACATCAGCGACGCAGTACCGGTGGCCGGACGATTCGCCAAGCAGATGTTGCTCGGTGGCGATAGTTACAACGAGCGAACGCTCTCGCGGTTCTATATCCTGCACGCAGCCGTGCTGCCAGCGACGATGATCCTACTGATCGCCATCCACATCATGTTCATTCGTCTACATGGTGTCTCGGAACTTCAAGCAGAAGAAGAATCTGATGATGCCCCTCGCCACTTCAACTTCTTTCCGGATCACCTACTCACCGAGATTACCATCGGTCTGGTGTTGATGATCTTGCTCAGCGCGATATCGACGATCTTTCCCGTCATGATGGGCCCCAAGGCGGACCCACTGACGACGCCTGAAGTTATCAAACCGGAGTGGTGGTTCTACGTCTCGTTCCGTTGGCTGAAACTGTTTTCGCTATCTTTCGCTGTACTGAGTACAGGCTTCATCGTTGGAGCCATGTTCCTGTGGCCGTGGATTGATGGCGCGTTGAGAAAGATCACTGGCAAAGAAGAGATCAGCGTCTATATCGGTATTGTCGCGACGTTGTTACTGGTTGGATTGACCGTTTGGGAAGCTGTCGTCACGCACTAGCTCTACCGATTGTTGTTACCAATTTCACTGGGATTCAAAACGAGAAGATGATGAGTCTACGAGCAAAACAAATCATTATTGCGATTCTTGGTTTCATCTTTCTCCTCTCCCTGGTCTTTGTTCAGTGGGTGGAAGTTACCCGCAAGCAAGAGGAAGCCGGCCTTACCGCACACCACGTCGCCGTGCCGATGACATCTCGACAGTGTGTTGAATGTCATGCTAAGTCTTCACCGGGCATTATCGATCACTGGAAAGGCAGTACGCACGCTGTGAAGGGTGTCGGTTGTGTGGAATGCCACAAAGCCGCGCCGGTCGACGTCGATGCCTTCGCGCACTATGGCCATACAATTGCAACCGTCGTCACACCGCGTGACTGTGGCCACTGTCATCAGAACGAGCACAAAGAGTTCGAGCGCAGCCATCATGCGAAAGCGGGCAACATTCTAGCTTCGCTCGACAACCGCCTGGCCGAGATTGTCGAAGGATTCCGCGAAGATGTCACGGATGAAGAGGGCAACGTCATCGAGTCGCTGACACGATTCAATCCACATTCGCCGACACCTGGAATGGCGATCGACACAGTCAACGGTATGGCCAGCGTCAACGTTGGTTGTAAGCAATGCCACGGCAGCAAGGTCGCTCTTGAAGGAACGGACGGCAGCTTGATAACGGTTGAACAGCTGAAGCCCGACGCGACGGGCAAGCCGACGAATCCAGACGCCGTGGCGTTGATCAAGCATGACGCAAGTGGTCGGCCTGTTCTCAGTCCCAGTTCGTGGCCAAACACAGGCATCGGGCGGTTGAATCTCGACGGCTCGCTAGGCTCTTGCTCGGCGTGTCACTCGCGACACGATTTCTCACCGCGACGTGCTCGGCAGCCAGAGAACTGTGGCAAGTGTCACCTTGGTCCCGATCATCCTCAGAAAGAGATCTACGAAGAATCAAAGCACGGCGTCGCGTTCCGCGACTTGAAAGAACACATGAATCTCGATGCCAAAGATTGGGTACTCGGTCGCGACTATACTCAAGCTCCAACCTGCGCGTCCTGCCACATGTCCGCCAACATGTTGAACGGCGAGAAGATCACGCACGACCCCGGCGAGCGGCTTTCGTGGACGAATCGTCCGCCTGTGAGTGCCGTCATGGACACCGACATCAACGGCAAGGTTGTGAAGGAAACCGATCCCGTAAAGCGGCGAGAAATGGTGACGAGCACTTGGCAAGATAAACGCCAAAACATGCAGCAGGTCTGTCTTCACTGCCACACACAGAACTATGTCAATTCGTTCTACAAGCAATACGATGACTTCGTCGTTAATTACAACGAGAAGTTCGCGAAGCCAGGCCAGGCGATCATGGGCGCGCTCACCAGCAACGAACTAATCAGCAAAGCCCAATTCGACGACGAGATCGAGTGGACTTGGTTCTATCTCTGGCATCATGAAGGTCGCCGCGCCCGGCACGGTGCCTCGATGATGGCGCCCGACTATGCTCACTGGCACGGGATGTACGAAGTCGCCGAGCGGTTCTATCAGGAGTTGATTCCTCAAGCTCGGGAGATCGCGGAGCATGGTGCTGCCGCCGGCAGAGGCGAGCAAGCGGAAGCCGTATTAGCGGTCATCGACGAGATTCTCGCCCGCCCCGAACATAAATGGTTCGAGAAGAACAAAATCAAGTTCACGGGTGACCATGCAGCAGTGCATGAAGAGATAGCCGATGGCCCCGATAAGACCGAAACCGCCGCGAGCGATTCAACCGCGCCAGCCGCTGACGAGGAGGCGTCCGAAGCGGCGAAGTCAGATTCGGATGTTAGTGACTCCGATTCCTCAAGCGGTAGTTCCGATACAAGTTCCTCAACACCTTAGGAGGGTGAACGGCGAGCGGCGATCAACTCACTTCGCGTGGACAATGTCGGTATGCGATAACGGCGAGTCTGTCTAGACTCTGACGTCGAGACGGGGTTTTCTGCGTCTTGCATTGCGCAGATCCCTTAATCAGAATTGAACGGGTGAATTCTCCCCCCACCTTGGCTCGACACCCCAGTTCTGATTGAGGATGTAAATGTCTATTCGAACTCCCCGTTCGCTCTTCGTGCTTGCCAACTCTTTCTTTGCGATAGTCGTAGCAATGGCCGCTTCGGTCCTAGCCGCTGATGGCGCACAGCAGGCAGCCTTCACGAGTGTTCCGGAGAATGATCCAGTCTACGCACTTTTAGGTGAATTCGTTGGGCCGATCTCGGTTGGCGAAAACAAGTACGAGCCGCTGGCGTTGCAGATTCGACCTCTCGGTGGCGACAATTTTGAAGCATTGCAGTATCGAGGTGGCTTGCCCGGACAGAAGACTCATAAGCCCGAGGCGATCAAGTTGATCGGCCTTCGATCCGGTGACTTCGTGGTGATGTCCGGCGGCCCTTGGGCGATCTTCGTCGAGAAGGATCATTGCCTGCTTGTCGATCGCGAGGGTGAACAAGTCGGGCGGCTGGAACGCGTCGTCCGGCAAAGTACGACGCTCGGCGCACAACCACCCAAGGACGCCATCGCCTTGTTCGACGGAACGAATACGGATCAGTTCAGCGTTGGCGAAATGACATCCGACGGACTGCTGATGGCGGGTGCCGACTTGAAGCCCATGTTCCAAGACTTCAATCTTCACGTTGAGTTTCGTTTGCCGTATATGCCCGCAGCGACAGGACAAGCCCGCGGTAACAGCGGACTGTATCTACAGAGTCGCTATGAACTGCAAGTTCTCGACTCGTTTGCCGAAGAGCCCACGATCAATGGCATCGGCAGTCTGTACCGAACTCGCGCACCCGACGTCAACATGTGTTTACCTCCGCTTCAATGGCAGACGTACGACGTTGCCTTTACCGCCCCACGTTGGGCAGCAGACGGAAGCAAGATCCGAAACGCTCGCGTTACGGCTTGGCTGAATGGGGTGAAGGTCCAAGACGATGTAGAGCTACCAAACAAAACCGGCGCCGGAAAGGAAGAAGAACCAACCTTGCTGCCGATTCGATTCCAAAACCACAAAGACCCCGTCCGCTTTCGCAATATCTGGCTAATCGATCGTGGACTGACGCCCGTTTCGAAATTCCCGGTCTATCCAACGACGGAAGAAGCGAAACCAAAGAAGCCAGAACATGCTCCAAAGCCGGACGCCAAAAAGCAAGAGGCCGCGACAAAGAAGAAGCCCGCAGACAAGTCTTCCTCTGACAAAAAACCAGCCGACAAGAAGAAGCCAGCTGGCGACAAGCCCGAGGAAAAGAAACCCGACCTCAGCTCATAGTGCCCAACGCTATTAGACGTCGACGTAGGGTGCTGGCGCAAGCCGCACCATGAACCACCTCAGCGACCTACCGAGAATCCAAAGCTCACACCCGGCGAGCGATAGTGTCCGTGGTGCGGGTGATGATGACGGTAATACCTCGGGGCGTACGCCCGATACGCAGGTCTCACATAGTGGTAATCATGCACCACAACCGGTGCGGAGTAGCTGCGCCGGGGAGCAGCGTAGACGGGCGTTCCACCGATTTGGGCACGCTGTAATGCCGTCAGAACTGGCTCACTAACGCCTTGCTGATGGAGCAGGATGACATCAGAAACCTCAAGTCGTTGCTGTACGCCGTGTTGATTGATGTGGTTGATAATCACGGCGTCACTCACACCACCCTGTGTCATGCTTAACACTTGGCCGATCGTCACGGCTCGCGCGTTCTGAGCCATGTAACGCTGCTCGACGTACCTTTGTCGAGACTGCTCAGCATCGATCGAGTTTCCGAGCAAGGCTCCGCTGAACAGCCCGATCGCACTTCCAATCAATGCACCCTCAGCGGTCTCGCCGTTCTGATTTCCGATCACTGCTCCAGCCGCTGCTCCCGTCAGCCCGCCCAGAACGGCACCGCGCTCGGTGTTGTATTGAGCGTTTGCAGATGAAGCAATCCCGCTGCTAGCAATCGCGATAAGACAAAGCAATTGTGTTGAGTTCATCGTCCATTCCTCCGCTTCTCTTTATCGACGCGAAGGAGGTCGAAGCTTGATGAACAGATGTCGAACGAATTCAATCGGGCGGTGATAAATGCTGAGAACGTCGATTCGCGTCGCGATCTTCACAAACCACGGTCGACGAACCAGGGCGATATGCTGCCTCGAGTATCCAGGCGGCTGCTGCGACGAGTCGAACTTTCGTTTCATCCGCTCGTAAGATTAGTCATTCTTCTTGCGTCCGATTGCCGAGGACCTTTATCGTAAAGCCGCCCGCTGGTTCGCCATCGACGACGCAGACCCAATCGTTCAAGTCCTCAACTTTTACTTGCACACGATCTCCTTCACGCCATCGCGATAGATTTGCCGGGATGTTTCCCAAGGTCCCATAGATCATGTCGTTCTCTAGCCCCGATACCTCCACCCACATGTATTCGGTTTCACCTTCGTCGGTAAACGGTGCCTTGACCAAGAACGGCGATTCTTCCACTTCGCGAGACTCAAAAGCCTGCACGAACTCAGGCCAACGTCTGCGTGCTTCTTCGACGGCGGCTTCCATTGCTTTATCGTCGCCTTCGATCCGGACCACGGGCGCAAAGTACGTTTGTCGTAGCGCTACTAAAGGATTCAAACTACGGAGCTTTTGTTCCGTCTCTGGATCGTAGACGAAGATCTGTCCAGCATCGGGATCGACGACGGCCATACAATTGTCGTCGGCAAGTTCTGCCAGCAGCCGCGCAATGAGTCGGTAGGCGCGTTCCATACGAACGTCAGGTGGATCTTCTTCCCAACCAGGTCCAAAATCGACGCCGATCCATGCTTGATGCTTGCGAATTGCATCGGAAGCGCGCATCTCTTGCATGTCCTCCGCAACGGCTTCGGGATCATCGAAGTAAGGGACGCTGAAATTGTGAACCAACAAAAACGCATCCTGACTGCGACAGATGAAAAGTGGCGAGTCGCCAACGATAAAGCCCTCGTTGCCGTTGCTATCGTCTAAAGAATCGTCTTCGTCCCCGCTACCGCCAGTGATCTGCACGCCCCAGGCTTTTGTCGCTAACTCTGCCAGCATGGACGCTTCTAGGTACTGCGGTTCTCGCAGCAAGAGTACTAGAGATAAGAACGGCCCTTCGTCTTCTTCGTCATCCGAGACTCCGATCGGCTCTCTCCACAGATACCAGAGACTCAAGTAGCTTGCCGCCGCGGCGATCAGCCGATCTGTCGAGATGCCCGCCATCGCTAGGCGTGCCGTCGCATAGATCGCCCATGCAACGATGATTGCCAGCCCAAGCCACCGCGCCCACTTCTGCTCGAACCACAAACCAACTGCGAAAACGATCATCGCTACACAAGCAAGAAACCAGGGATTGATGAACCCGTCTCGAATCAACGTTTCATGCCAAATGATTCTGCCGCCGAGCCAAAGCCCCACAAAAAGCGAGGGCGCGATCCACCAAAGTAGATTTGACTTTGGCATCTTTAACCAACCATTCACTTTTTGTTCTCACGTTTACCTGAAACGAATTCGGGATGCCGATGGGGCGGTTAAAACGTAGCGTGCGAGACCTCCAGCTGCAACTATCCGCTTGCCTGTTGATCGCAGGCCGCGAGGCGGCGCACGGAAAACTCGGTGATCGTGAACGGATGGCGAGCTATACTGAAGAAGTAATTCGAATCGCCGTCTTGCGACTACCGGAAAGCGTCACCTTGCATCAAGCGTTAGGAATACTGGAAACAACCGGCTTCACGCCCGCGATATGTGGGCTGGATGCGATGGATAAAGCCGCGACGATTCGCGTCGTACAAGCCGAGCTGAACGACTTTTTGGGCGTAGTGATCAAGATCGTTGGCGAGATTGACGCTGTTCAGAGCGCGATTGCGGCAGGCCATGCCGTCGCTGAACACATGAATGGATCGCCTGTTTCCACGACAATCAATCGTCCCGATGATCGTGCTTGGAACGCCATTGAGAGCAAGCCAGAATTCAATCCACTGATTCAACAAGACGTCGTGACTGGGCCAACTGTGAAAGGGCCGGTTGCGACAAGTAACGACAACAAGGAGCCTGCTGTGAGCGACGCCGAATCTTTTGCCCTGGGCTTTATCGAGACGCAGGGATTTACTGCGGTCTTCGAAGCGATCGACAATGCTTGCAAAGCCGCCAACGTCGAGGTCATTGGCAAAGAGAAGCTGGGCGGCGGTTACGTCACGGTCATCATCAAAGGCGACGTCGCTGCCGTGAAAGCTGCGATCGACGCCGGTCAAACCAAAGTCGAAAGTCTCGGCACTCTAATCGCTGCGCATGTCATTGCTCGGCCCAGCGAATCCGTTTTGGCATTGCTGCCGACGGCGTAGCTGGACTCGCACTAGGTCGGACGTATTGGACTGGAAGTCCTGTGCGCCTCCGAGCCACCAAAGTGCGTCGGACGATGAAGCCGACGCGTCCAAGCGCCAGTAGCAATAATGCTGTCCCAACGTACTCAAAAATCGCGAGCAGTGCTCTGCCACCTAGTCCAACGTCTCATCCTTGCACGACGGGTTATCAACGAAAAACAGTACTCGGCAAACTGATTATTTACGGTGAAGCGGTAGTTGACGAACTCGAAATCTATCCATGCTTCGGTCACACCGTCGGTGATAAAGTCTGTGACTGTCGCTCCTTCGGGGTTGGCGCTGTGGTCACGGAGAACGATCCGCGGTTCGTTCTTAGGAAGTGGGGCGAACAGGCGTGAGCCATCGTGCATTCGGATGTCTTCTAGCTGCATTTCCACTCCGCCTGCTGATGGTTCTGCACAACGGGATGACAAGTTTCGTCGAAGAATTGCACCGAATGACTGCCAGCCACTAGGATACCGCCTAGACTGGTCGCAAGTGTATTTATCGAATCGAATTTGAGCCTCAGCGATGAACTCATGGGACGTTAGAATTGCCAGTCAGATAAGTGAGGCTCTGACTCGTAAAGACCTAGCTACCGTACGCAGCCTGCTGCGCAAGCACCCCGGAAATCTGCTTGATGACGACGGAAATGACTTCTGGTTAGCGAGGGTTGCTGGCGAGGGGTGGCTCAAGGGAGTCAAGGCTCTCGTTGACCTGGGGGTCGACGTCAATGCGTCAGCCAACATCGGAGAGGGGACTCAGTTCTACCATCCCGAAGGCCCCATCTTCATGGCTTCAGTGGAAGGGCACGTTTCCGTCGTGAAATGGCTGCTCGAGAACGGGGCGCAAATCAACTTTGTTGTGAACGGCAAGCCCTGTTGCATGAGCCTATGGTCTGCAATTCGATACGGGCACTTTGCAGTGGTCAAGTTGCTTGTGGAGCATGGTGCGGACCTGCACGCAATTGGAGTGGATGGCAATGCCACAACACTCGCAGAACATACCCAGCGGTTTCGGATTCGTGACTTCCTTGTCTCCCAGGGCGGCAAAGACCTCCGGGACACCACGCCACATAACTTTTGTGCCGGCCATACCTTGATCGATAAGACATTTGCATTTCAACTAGGTGCGAAGCCCAAGGCATTGTTTCAAGTTGAAGAGACGGAGCCATGCGTCCGCCTAAAGAAAATCAAAAACATTGTCTATACAGTGGGACTGAGCGACCGGCTGCTTCCAACACGCAAACGGATGTACGCATGCTCGGAGCTTCTGGTGTCGCAGCCCATTGGCGTAAGCGATGAAACTCAAGACTGGGCGCGCCATGAACTAATTCGTTTGGTCAGAACGCTTGATTCAAGACGCAAGTGGTTTAGCAAGCCAGTTGTCGCGTCCCGAGAAGCGCCTTCTGAGCTCCCGTTTCGCCGCTGGTTAATCCATAAATGGGATATCAGCGTTGCAACGCTAGATCATCGGGTGATAGACGTTCACGAATTGGTGCCTCTCTTCGATGAAGAGTCCCGCCAGGTGAGCCAGTCCGGAGTTGGCAGGAAGGTACACGATCAAATCTGCGAAATGAGGGAGCATCTGTTTGACCCCGAGCGGTCGAAGCTCTCAGTCAACGATTTCTCTTGTTGAATCAAGAGAGGTAACCATGTTGTGGAGTCCGCGAAAACGTCGCCTTTCCAGCCGGATCAAAGCGCTGTCGGACCAACAGCGATTGTTGCTCGCGGCGGCCTGCGTCGACTGGTCGCTGTCGAAGTTGCAAGGTGGATTCCAAACGGGCCGCCTGAAAATGAAGCTGCCGCTGGTGAACGAAGCGATGAGCTGCCTCTGGATTCTGGCAAGATGGCGGCGATTCGATGCGGACGAACTCCAGCGGCTTTACTAAGCTGTGGAAGGCGCGATTCCCGGAGATGATGATCTGGACGTTCTTGTTCCCGGTTGGTCCGATTGGCTCAACGCAATTGCCTATGCTTTACGGTGACTTGTATTTCCAAAGCGTCTGCGCATCTTCTGTCGCCACGGCGGTCGTCTGCTGAGCGAAATGGCCCGCGCCGCCTGGCTATCCACCGTCAAGGCCTCTCGGCAGGAGCTGAAGCGTCGCGATGCCATCCTAGGCATGGTCGCCTGCATACAGACCTTCGGCGAGCTGGTCAACTTCATCCGCACATCCTTGGTATCCACTGACGGCGTCTTCACACCTGACGGCACGTTCGTGTACCTCACCAGGGTCGAGAAGCAACTTCTGCTCGGAGTTTCTTAGCCGCGAGGCTACTGACGCGCCAATTCGCAGCGTGACAGACGATAGTAACCAGTCCAAAGCAAGAGTCCGGCGACCGCATAACCGGCGGCATAGAACAGGGGATTGGTGAGGAACTCGTGGATTCCCTCTCCACTTGTCCCTTCTTCGATCCAGCGGAAATCGAGATAAGAAAATGATGCGAACGTAAGGGTCACGAGGCCCACCACAATAAGCAAACCAAGCGCGAATATGTTTCGGATCGATGAGCCCCACAACACCAGTCCAGTTCCCGCAATCGTGGTTGGGGCAAACATGATGACGGCTCGCATGATGTTCTCAAGACTCAGTGTGTGAAAGCAGAAGTACTGGACGATTGCCACATGGACGAACAAGCCTGCGAACAAGTACGCATACTTTGTCGCAATGCTGAGCGTGCGGCGACGCATGAACTGCGATCGCGAATTCGGACACAACAACTCCAACGGCAAAACATCTCGCCGCGATATACTGGCCACCAAGGGAATTATCAGAGCGGCCGCGACCGCCAAACAAAAGTACGTCGTCCCGAATTCCTGCCCGCTGATCGATAAGCGACTGACAAGGAATGTGACCACAGTTGCACCGACTAAGAAGCTGATCCAAGCTGCGAACGGCATCGGTTCGCCCATCCAATCCAACCGCACGTCTCGCAGCCATCCTCGAGGTTTCGACTTTAGCGCCTCCAGCCTCAAATGCCAAGCATCCAGAGCCCGCTGAATCGCTGTGCCTCCTCGCTGCAGAATGAGTATCTCACTCTGCTGCAACATGTGTATCCCACCCTGCTTCGCCAAGTCGTTTCCGGTTATCGTCGCCGTTAGACCGGCCTCAGCATTGAGTCGATCGTTGTCCGTGAACTGACTGATCATCCAATAGATCGCGGGAAGGCAGGCGACTGCGATGACGATCGCCAAAACTGGTTGATGGCCGCCGAGGAAATGATCCATCGCAGGCTCCATCGTGGGAAATGCCTGCCTAAGAACAGGCCGGATCTGGGCATGGATCAAAGTCCATTGTAAAAACAGTAGCACCATCACGATAATGGGTGGAACCCACGCGCGGGCGGTATTAGGTCGATTGATGATGGCCATCGTCGCCAATGTCGCCGCGAAGGCTACCGCCAACACGGAAACTGCTATCGCCGGCAGCCAAGCGACCGCTACGGGTGTGTGAATCGCGACCGTGGAGACAAAGACGACCAGCACGGCGAACCCGAACACAAACCGCATGTGTGGTTTTTCGTAGTTGGGAGTGACTCGACGCTGCGGCATCGAGAAATGACCGCTCAAGTTAGACATGGAAACCGAGGTCAACAGCACGATCGCAAGCAATCCGAAGCCAATCCGCGAAATACTCGTTTCGTTGTATTGTGCGGAACGAACACTCACGTCGGGCATTGCGGCTTGAACCGTCGCTAAGTCTTTTCCCGCACGCTCGTACTTTGCGATGCCTAACCAAAGATCCGTCAGCGACGGGTGCCCTGGCAATAGCTTTGCCGCATTCTCTTTCAAGATCGGATCGCTCGCAGGATCAGGAGTTTTTCTGCCAGCGAAATAAGCCTCGCCAGGCAACCACTGCGGCCTCAGGACAAGTCGACGCAAATGCACCAGGTCGTGCGTTTGTGCCAAGACTTCAGGTCGAAACAAGCTTTCCATTGGGCTGTCGACCATATTGAAGGTGCTATGAGACAGAACCAACGTGTTCAAACTTGGCGAGTTAGAAAGCGTGTTCAGCGATGCGGGGAAGTCCAATGTTTCGACGACCAACATCTGCAAACTTCTGAGTTGAGCTATTTTGTCGACGTCGGATTGGGTGACTTGGTGGTCATGAATGATGATCGTTTCCAGGTCAGAAAGTTTGCTGAGTGTATCGTCGCTGACGTGTTGGATTTGATCCGTGTCGAATCGAATCCATCGCACAGACGGGTAGTTTGCTAACGCGTGCTCAAGACTCGAAAAATCCTCCAGCGGATTGGTGGGATCACGCAAATCCATCGATTGCAAGTCGATGCCTTCAACCGACGTGTCGACTTCGCCCGATTGCGCAAACTGCTGAAATACCTCACCGTTTTTCAGAGTCGACATCGGCGTCAGCTTGACCGACCCCATCGACTCGAATTCACCAGGAATAACGAACGAACTTCGCATCTTCGTTCGATTGCGATCTTCGATCGACGCTAGCAGCGCAATCAGTGCGACGATTGCCAGCAGCCACATCATCGGGCGGTACGCCCAAACCTTGGCGATCATCCAAAGTTGCTTACGCATTTTGTTGCTCCGTCTATTGATGCCCGGCCGTGCGATTCATTTTCAAGAAGATGTCTTCCAAGTTGCCACCAACGCGATCTTTCAATTCTTCCAGCTCCCCGAAGAAATCGACTCGGCCGTCTTCGAGAAAGGCGACGTGTGACGCGACACGTTCCAAATCGGAGGTGATGTGCGTCGAGAACAACACGGTTTGTTCTCCGTCAGCGTTCATTTCCAAAAGTGACTTCAAAAACGATCGTCGTCCGACGGGATCGAGACTTGCCGCGGGTTCGTCCAGGATCAACAACGACGGCTTATGACCGAGCGCCAGAATGATCGCCAATCGTTGCAACTGCCCGCCTGAAAGGGTTTTGATCCACTTCGAACCGTCCAGCTCCCACAGTTCCATCAGCATCTTGCAGTGTTCGGCGTCCCAGTTTTCGTAGAAAGCTCCAGTGTAATCAATCACTTGGCTGACTCGCATCCAAGGGTACAACTTGATCACCTGAGGCACGTAGCCAAGTTGGCTCTTCGTTTCTGCCGAAAGGTCCCAAGGGTCTTCGCCGCAAACGGTTGCCGCACCCGAGTCGATTTTCAGCAGGCCAAGCAGACACTTGATCAACGTCGACTTGCCCGAGCCGTTGGTACCCAACAAGCCGACGATTGAACCATGGGGGATTTCTAAATCGATGCCCTTGAGGACTTCGGTCTTGCCGAAGTTCTTGGTGACACCGCTGCACGTGATGACTGGCGGATTCATGATCTTCGGTCCCCCAAGAGTTTCTTGACGATGGAAAGAATCTGTTCATCGGTCAAACCCAATTGGCGACCGCGATGAAGTGCCGGTTCGATCTGAGTTTGGAATTCAGACTTGCGTTCACTAAGTGTGCCTTTAGCCGGCGCGGAGCAGATTCGCATGCCGCGACCACGAACCCGCTCGGCCACACCATCGGACTCCAGTTTTGAATACGCCTTGGACACAGTCATCATGTTGACTTCCAAGGATCGGGCCATTTCTCGGATACTAGGCAGCATGTCCCCAGAGCTGAGCTTGCCCGCAACGACCAAGGCAAGGACTTGATCGATGATCTGCCGAAAGATGGGCACGCCAGAAGACGGCGATACGGTGAATTGGCAGGGTGACACAGGCATAGTGCATCACTATAGTAATGCACATAGGCGGCGTCAAGAGCCGAATTTGTAAACGGCGGCCAGAAAACGTAGCGCTCGGCGGAATGCGGCGGGCGGAGTAAAAACGTAGCGCCCCGATGCTCGACAGCTTCTTCCTTTGGAGAATGGTTGGTTTTCTCAACCAACCGATCAAGGAAGAAGGTGAGGTCGAAGGGTGTTTACAGATTTGGAGAAGTGGGGAGAGATTCGCCGCCGTGTTCCCGTCATGACAAAAAAAGAGCTTCCCTAAAAGAATCTGTGGGTGAATTCTGGTTCTGGTAGCCTGCCGAGGTTG